>Ga0193740_1000071_pt1 | contig 26810 bp, 28 predicted proteins | sample L2s1metaG_FD_145072 | JGI IMG/M metagenome (GOLD analysis project Ga0193740, IMG submission 145072) | Soil microbial communities from a riparian zone of the East river system, Colorado, United States - L2s1 | ecosystem: Environmental > Terrestrial > Soil > Riparian zone | place: USA: East River... | reverse complement strand
ACCAGTTGAAGGATGGAAAAGAGGTAAAGCTTTTGTATTCTATCCTGAAAGATGCATTTCAGATGGTGCATGCATCGGCGTTTGCCCAACTAAAGCAATATTTTGGATGAGACCAATGGATTACACACCAGGTCAGCCTATTGCACTAAAGAAGAGTGGTCTGTTCGAAAAGGGATGGGAAGAAGGTTAAACCAATAACCCAATATTCATTTTTTTACAATTTTTAAATTTAATAATTTTTAATAATCAAGTCTATTGCATATTATTTTAATCATTTAGCAGGATACTGATCGATTTACTTGATATATTTGTGCTCAAAGAGTTACTCTTAACAGGGAAACAATTCCAACAAGTTCTGCTATGTGAATTGCCACAAAATAAGGCAATAAATCGTCCGGATAAAGCGGCGCCATAGCTAAGTAAGCATATACTGCTATTAAATTATGAAGCATTAACATTACAGTAAAGAACATTAGACCAATTGTAAATACCGCTCTAGTTTTGTTATATATCCCAGCATAAATCACTAACAATGTCAGTAAGACACCAACATTCAACACACTTATCACTGTGCTTGCGTTCATAAGGAGACTCATAGGTTAGAATCACAATAATCAAATTGCCTTATCTACTTTTTTCCAGATCCCATCCAAATCATATGAGCATATGAGAAAAGAAAAATAGAAAAAAAAATAAAACAAAGATTGTATAATCATAATCCAATTAATGGGCTTAGATTTAAAACCAATCCTTACACATACTAGCATAAAGCTGAGTGATCTTTCAAACAAAATAATTGCAGTAGACGCTTTCAACACAATCCATCAATTTCTAGCTACAATTCGCGGAAGTACCGGAGAGCTTCTTACTAATTCTCATGGAGAAATTACGAGTCATTTGAGCGGACTGTTCTATCGAAATATCAATTTACTTGCGGAAGGTATCAAACTAGTCTTTGTCTTTGATGGAGTATCCAGTCCATTAAAAACAGATGAAATTCAACGCAGACATCAAATCAAGCAGATAGCAGCTGAAAAATATGAGAAAGCACTTGTTCAGGGCAAACTAGAAGAAGCAAGAAAATACAGTCAAGCAACATCAGTCCTGACTGATAAAATGATAGAAGAATCAAAGAGATTACTCTCTTTATTAGGAATCCCTACAGTACAAGCTCCATCAGAAGGAGAGGCTACTGCAGCAAGGCTAACCAATTCCGATCTGGTACAGATTTGCGCAAGTCAAGATTATGATTCCATTCTATTTGGTGCAAAGCGACTTGTAAGAAATATAACTATAAGTGGTAAAAGGAAAGTTCCTAATAGAAATGCCTTCATTGATGTTCCTCTAGAAATATTTAATCTAGAAGATATTCTTAATCACACTAATTTGACGAACGAGCAGCTTGTCGATGTAGGAATCCTAATAGGAACAGATTATAATATTGGGGGTATACCAGGAATAGGGCCAAAAACTGCATTGAAATTAATTCAAAAATATTCTAAATTGGAAAATATTGATCAACTTCAAGAACAGTTATCTAACGTTCCATATGAAGAAATTAGGGAACTATTTTTGAGACCCAAAGTTGCAAATGTTACTAATAATGATATTAAATTTGAACCTGTTGATTATGACAAGGTAGTCGAATTTCTATGCACCGAAAAAAACTTTTCACCAGATCGTGTCAATTCTGCCTTACAAAAGGTTCAAAATTCAGAAAAAAATAAGAATCAATCGTTGGAAAAATGGTTCTAAATCTATTTCTTTAATAATAATTTTTGTAAGGCATTCACTATTTCTTTGAAGGTAATAGTTCTCTTCTCTTCAATTCTTTTCTCTTTTCAGTATCAAATCTTCCAAGCTCATATTGATTCATATCGACAAATTTCATCCCTTTCATGAGAAGCGGGTGTATCTCATTAATTTTCTTAAAAATTTGTTGACATATGTAGCGATAATCAGGATGTCCTTGAGCCGTAGTACGCAATTCAATCACATGGTAAAGTTCTCTCAAATTTATCTTTATGAAATATGGATATTTATAAGCAAAGTTAACGGCATACTGAGCTTCGACTGGCATTGTCTTTGCAATATTTTGATAAGTATTGCTGGAAAGATACATGCAATCTTTAAAATCTTTTTCCATACCCGAATCAGTAATTTCTTTGGGAATGTCATAACCATGTTTAGTAGAAAGCAATTGTCTCTCCATTGTAAGAATTCTGTGACGATGCAAATCTCGAAACATACCAAAATTAGTAAACATTTCGAACAAGTATTCAACCATCTCAAATGCCCTGCCTGGTCTGTGCCTTCTATTTCCACGAAATTTCGTATAAGCCAATATAATTTCATTTCTTCTTGATTGCGGAAATGATCTGACTAATTTTGTTATATCGTGTAGCGATTGTCCTTGTGCATTTTCATATAATATTGCAGAAACAACTTTCACTTCTGCATCTTTACTATCCATATAATCAATGAGCCTTACATCCATAGGAGAATATTCAGGTTTAATATCCTCCAGATATTTATCCGTCAACTTTGCTATTTCCTTATTGGTATTTATCATAAACGACTGAAGCGATTTACCATGTTTCTCATTTACTCGTTTGATAAAAGACGGTATTACACAATCTAGTTCAGAATTTAACATATGAGCTAACTCCTTGAGCTCATCTAGTTCAGAACAGTATAAACGTGTCAAAAGGTACTCAAATGCTCTACCATTTCCAGTTATACCTAAATTTGTAAGGGTGGAGGCTGGGAGCAGATTACGTAAAATGTCAAGTGTTTTCGATCTCACCGTACTTTGATACACCTTCTTTGCAGATTCTATATCCTGGTCCTCAGATAGTTTGGTAAAGATTTTTTCTGATTTTGAAATTGAATCGAAATACATGAAATCGTCGATAGGTTCTATTTCTGAGATATATTTCTGCATTAGATTGATACTCTTACTATAAACGTTAAATGAGTGATCACAGGATTCTATATAGAGTTCCGCATATTTTGATTCAAGTATTTTCTCATCTCTATAGTATTTATACATGTTACCAACTTTCTTATCAAAAGGTATGTAGCGAGAGGATTTTTCCAAATAAGACAGTCCGATTCTTTGATCCTCAATTTTTTTTGCTGCGATATTGGAGATCCACTCTACAGCAATTTGCGCTTCCCCCAATTCCGCAACAGAGTCATCGCCATATTCTGACAATATCTTACTATAAAAATCGCTTCCTCTATTTGCATTTGTTACAAATTCATCCAAGAATATCTTTCTCATTGTTTTGTCAGATCGAGAATATCTCGACATCAGTGCACCTCTGTCGACCTGTCTGGGAGTTATAATCGCAAAGACATGCTTATCAGAATTAGAAAAATGTTGATTAAGTATTGATTTTTCTTTATCCGAAAAATCATAATCAGTGTTGAAATTCATAATATTAATAGAAAATAATCCTTATACTTATTTTTTGAGCTCATAGTAGTTACAAATTGCCTGCACATCTAGTATTAAAACATCTACTAAATTATTGATTATTTTTAACATTGCCATCATTATATCCATATGTTAATTCAATCTCATGAGCGACATAAAGCTCGAGTTTGTAGGTAAGCAGGTAAAAGATATGTACGGAGCATACGTGGGACAGGTAATTGGACTAGTCACGGATATCGATGGTTCTATTGAGTCAGTAGGGGTAGATTGTGGTTCAACTGGATTGCAGAAACTCTCATACGAACAATTACTCGTCCAAGGAGACTATGTGATCTTCATACCAAAGTGGCGAATGGAAGCTCAAAAATTACTTAGACAAAAAAATCTTACTCTCAAGAGGGTTAAGGCGCTTGAAAATTTGGTAGAAGAAAACGATCTCATGAAAGACGATGCTGAGGTTTTACATCTCATATATGAGAAGAGATTGGTTGATTTGGAAAGTAACGAACAAGAGGTCGTAAATACATTGAATTCAAGACTGCGAGAACTGGAAGTACAAGGCACAACTATCAAAACGATTATTTTCGATGCAAAGTTACAATATAGGAGTAATGATATCCTTGAAGAAACATATCAAGAAATCAATACAAATTCTACCGAGTTGTTAGATCGTATTCAACTGGAAAAAGATGAGATAAACAGCTTTCTCTCAAGAATTACTCAGCCATATTCAGAAATAGTCACAAATGGATCAGAGGACAAGAAAATCGATCAAACACAAACAGCGGAGCAACATGTTGACGAGGTGGGAATGGAAACTGAGACTAGTGACAGCGAGGCAATCAAAGAACAGAATTCAACGGTATTTGGTGATTCTCAAGACGATGAGATAGAAGGCAATTGGTTAAATGAAGTACTTACTAAAGATACGGCCTAGTAATCTCTAACTGAATTTTGACTAAATAGCACCATTTCTTATTTTTTCAGGCGGATTTTTAGAGTAAATTAGCCAGATTCTTAATGGATAACAATCTAAGATGCACTGTCAATGTAGTTATGTTCTAGATTATTGTGCCAATACATTAAAATAAATAACTTTAGTGTATCTTGATATGAAATACAGAAGTAGAACAGAAATAGTAGCAATGATCCTAGAAGCAGCAAATGGCAGTGCAACAAAGACCAGAATCATGTACAAAGCCTTTCTTAGCTATGCTCAATTGAGGGAATATCTTTCTGTACTCATTGAAAATAATTTGCTAGAATATTTAGAAGGCTCACAAAACTACAAAACTACAGAAAAAGGATTGAATTTCCTGAAAATGCACAACGAAATTGGCGAACTATTACAAACCTCTATAAAAGAACAAAGAATATAAAAAATTACTTTTTACCTTTTTGATTTCTTTTTTTTATTATTTATATTTAAGCGTCTAGCATTTTCTATAAAATTCATACCTAAAACCAAAGTTTCACATTGTGTTGACAATCGATTGATTGGTATATCACTAGTGATATATATGTTAAAATGGTACTTTGACATTACCACAGCCAAATCTTTTCATGAAATGCGGAATATGTAAGGAAGAAATAATTAGAGAAAAAAGGAGAGGACATCTAAGATTTCATAAATTGGATGATACACTAGTGGAATGGTTAATTGAAACCGATGATGATTTGATCTCACTTTACGAGAAACATTAGAATTTACCTAGAATATCCAACTTGCTAACATCTATGAATATTATCACTGTAAACAAAAGAATTAATTTGAACGGATCCAGATACTATCACCATGTCAGAAAGTCCTCAAGTATCATGTCCTTATTGTGCATCGAAATTTAGCAATAATGAAGAATTATCCAAACATATTGATAGAATACATGGTGATTCTGGTTTGTTAGAAGGCGACCGAAGACAGTGGAAATAAAAGGAAATAGATTATTAATAAAAACAAACCCAATTCTAAACTATTCCTCCAAATTTGTTATTGTCATATCGACGTAAATTTAAGAAAAAGTGATCCACATTATCACAAATTTGATATAGACTGAGCCTGTATTGTAAATCTAAAAATTCAATCTTATGTCGAATTACCACATTATCACATCGTAGTATCAAAACAATATCAAATTTTTTCTAAAATATTTTTTAGACATCACATAAGAACGATATGTAATTTGGTATTATAGTAATAAAGAGTTATATCTCTGGTTCACCATAATTTACATAGATAGAAATGAATTCCCGACTGATCGGGAAAAAAAACAGACTCCAAAAACACGAGTATTTGAGAAACACTATTGAATTGCAATATAAGGAGTGTAAATCATGTGATACAAGAACACAATTTGCTTGTGTTGTTTGTGGGTTTTGTTGGAGCTGTCATTGGAAAGTGGAGCAATTGGCCAAAATCCCAAAGTATCTACTCGAGGATGTAATTAATGAGTAGTTTTGGAATTTTAGTACGGATTTTACAAAAACAAAACTAATAAGATAATTAATCAACAAACTGTAAAATGAATTGAGAATTTAGTCTACACTATGACAATCTATTTTTTAATGGTGAAATGATCCTTGTCACTGTTTTCTCTATTCTCAAAAAAGTTCGCATCCAATCTTGTCCCATTCTCCAGAACATCTATATTCAAAAACCCATGTCTCAGAAATTGAGTTACAACATAGGGTGCTTGATTAGTAAATTCATAAAGATCCTCCCCTCCAGTACCGATTGTTACAAATATGGGTCCTTTAGTATCATATTCGTATTTCTCTGTTTCTTTATCTGTAATTATGGGGGTAAACGTTCTCGTGTCGTTATAATTGAGTGGGTATGTACGTTGATAATTGTGGTTGTGTGCTTGCAGTACAACATCAACACCATATTTATCAAATAGTGGATGGTATAGGTCCTGCAGTTCATCAAGACCTGGATGTGTTGTATTAGAAGAATAAAAAGATCTAAATGAGTATACAATTATCCAATTTGTGCTCTTATTCTCATATGCCCTTTTGAGATCATCTTTGATAAACTCATACTGTTCTGAAGTTTCATTATATGGTATCACCTTATTTTTGGCTGTTGCCATTGATAGAAAATGAACATTTCCATAATCAAATGAATAGTAAGGGCTATCCATGTTGAAATGTTTCATATATTCAGTAAATTTCGCAGGAAACATTTCATTATCACCAATTGCAATTTTTAGTCGACCATCTGTATCTAATGGGGAAACAACATGAAACCAACAATCTGCTGTCTTTTGATAAGAAAGGTCGCCCAATCCTATGACCACTTCTGGTTCTCGAACTAGCATATTTGTTATCGTTCTATTCGCATTATTACCACAGCCAAAGTCTCCAGCTGCAACAAAATTAAAGTCCAAATTATCTGTATCAGCTGTCCCGAGCACATGTTCAGAAATTCCAAATATTATCAATCCAATTGAGAGAAATACCAGTAAAAACAACTGGAAATTATTATTTCTAAGTGTTTGAAAAGTTGAAAACAAGTCTAAGTCTATTTTACACTCCTTATGTCTGATCTAAGCTGATGTATTTGAACCTGATCTCATCATGAAATTTACTCAAAATGCCGTTAGGACCCTTTAAAGTTGATATATGTGTTTAGTGTTAATATGTCATGTCCAAGTTAGTTTCTTCGAACGGATACAGGATAAAGAAAGTGCTAGAATATCAATGTGGTTGCAAATATTCCTTTCAGGACTATACTAGACTGGAACATGTATGTTTCAATCATGAAAATGAATTAATCGCACAGTGTGGCTGAAAACATCCCTGGAGCATAGTCTAGATAATACCTTATAGTTCCTATTGCCAAAACACTAAAAAATGAATTTTGAGAACATCGTTTGAATCCGAATCAGACTTTATTCTTCTCTATCTTAGTTGCGAAAATCGTAAACAAGGGATGCTATCATAGCAAAAATATTTGCTGAACCCAACAGTTTTTCGTAAATTACTATTGGGTGTAAATCCTATGAACTATTAATAATAAAAAGATTAGAGCTCAGATGATGCATACATTTTGTTACTTGCTACCATTTACTCCTTCTTTTATCTCTTCAGTTATATTTCCAAGAACACTTGCAGCGCCCTCACCAATTTTTTGAGCAGCCTCTCCTGTCTTATTCAGTATACCTCCGCCTACTTCGCTAGCGTTTTTTCCAAATTCTCCTAAAGCTTCACCTGTTTTGTTAACTGCAGCTGAAGCATTTTGCCCTGCCTCCGCAGCAGTCTGGTTCATCGAGGAAGTCATATTGCCAGCAGCATTCATGGCATTTGTTGTAGCGTTTTGAGCACTCACGTTGCTTGTTGTAGTAGTGAGCGTCAACATCAATACCATAGCTCCAATAATAATTAATTCTTTATTCATTAAGCTTCAATTGCTCCAATTTTTATTTAAGGATTATAGTTTCATTCTTCATTAATTTGCTGGAATTCAAAGTTTTTTTGCATTGACTTTTAGCTGACAGAGCTTGAAGCTAACCTATTAAAAATTGTGGCCGACCAACCAAATGCTGGAGTAACCTCAATCTTCACGAGAGTGGCATTTCAGAGGTTCATATTCCTGTCCATTTCGTATTCCTAATTTAGTAAAATGCTCTATTCCCTTTCATTCTTCCCTTCAAATATAGTTTCTTTAGAACCATCATCATACGTAATAATACAAAATTTCCTGTTCAAGAAATCGGTAATCGGGGTTCTTGACACGACCTTCTTGGAATTGGACAACGCAACTAGGCTATTGTGATCTAATATCTAATTCGTATCGAAATCGATTGGTCCTGATTCAGTTAAGAAAAAGGACCAATCATGTCTATCACGTTTTTAGTGCTAATAGTTTGTACACCCAAATATACTACGTAACACCTTAAGCCGTAGAGTATTTGGCGTTTAACACTCAACTTGTAATCGATTGGTCTCTCCGAAGTTGAAATCCTTTAGGGCGACTTTTAGAAACTGAGCGATTCAACATAGAAGCTGCCAATCTTAATAGCTAACCGACCTGGCTTGATTGATAATGTCTCGAAAAGCTGACCAATCTACTGGAAAAGCTGACCCTCCACTGATTATTTTTAATCATAATATCTTTTTTCTATAATGGAAGCCCACAAAAGCTTTAAGCTTTAGAAAATTGATTGTCTCATATCTATAAGGACTAAGTGGACTAGAACCCGAGACATATGAGCGCCGGGAGTGGGACTCGAACCCACGAGTTCTTGCGAACATCAGCTCACCCATCGGTAATGATTATTTGATCTCGAGGCTGACCCCTTTTAGGGAATCTTGCATATCTTACCTAGCTTGGGTACCCCGGCAATGGAATTATTATTGATAATCTTTATAATTCTATAATTGTTGGGCACCTGGCCGTTTATAAACATCAAAAATTATATAATGATCAACATATCTCTACTTCAATCTATGCTGTCAACAACTGAAGTACAATTGCCCGACCCAAATCAATTAAAAGCACTAACTTTGACAGATTTGGTAATAATGAACAAATTATCAGTCTCTTTGAGAGAACAAATCAAGAAACATATTGATATTGATCCATTTACTACTGAGGATCCATTTAACGAAAATGATGACTATGAATACTCACTTATTTTGGACAAAACTGACACAAAAAGAGTAATCTGTATGGTTGTGACAAGAGAAGAACTTCCAATGCAATTGCCTTGGGAAATTTTACTTGGCGATCATCTAGTTCATCTAACGATATCAAAAACAGATGCAGCATCAATAAAATATCAATTAATGCCAAAGGACACCAACAATTTTTATCCCTTCAGAAAGTCAACAAGAGTTGCTGGGTATATTATGTTTGCATTTCAAATATGCGGCTTGTCACAATAGTATTCGATCTCAAGACAAGTTGCTTTTCATCCCAGAAAAGATACTCTAATGTATAATGTTGAAATTCTATGCATTGGCAATGAGTTACTATCTGGCATAACATTAAATACGAACGCTCATTGGTTATCAAGGAAAATTACTAAAATTGGTGGATTAGTTAAAAGAGTAATTGTTGTTAGAGATGATTTGAATGAAATTAAGCTAGCTCTAATAGATTCCCTTAGCAGGAACCCTAATTGGATAATTGTTTGCGGTGGATTAGGCCCAACCTACGATGATAGGACTCTACTAGGAATTGGTAAAGCATTGAAAAAGACATTGATCTTGAACAGTACTGCACTGGACATGGTGAAAAAAAGCTATAGATACAGACATCGAAGAGTGAGGATAAATAAGGCTAGATTGAAAATGGCAATAATTCCAAAAGGCTCCACCCCAATTGAAAATCCTGTAGGCAATGCACCTGGGATACTACTTTGTGTTCACAAAACTCGAATTATATGTCTGCCCGGGGTTCCAAACGAAATGAAAGCGATAACCACTAAAAGCATATTACCTAAAATGAAACAAGAAATAGGCGATTTTACAATAAGGGAGACTAATTATCACGTTCAGGATATTAGCGAAGCTATGATATCATCCAGATTAACAAAAATAGTTGACTCGGCACCACATGACCGATTATATTTGAAAACCCATCCGCGTGGTTATGTTGATAATAGTCCTACGATAAGAATTCAACTAGTTTCAAAGGGGAATAATGAAGAGCAAGTTGAACACCTAAACGTTAAAATTTCAAAACAGATCACGGCCTTAATTCGAAAAAATAAGGGAAAAATATTAAAAATATCATGACTTTGGAATGTACATGTCAGGTAAAAGCGAATTAGTAGAATTAAAAAGAAATCCAACTCATAGCTATCTTAACGAATTATTCGAAATTTACTTAAATAGAAAATATTATAATTAGTATTATTGCATAATAACAGTGACCAACTATTGACAAATAGAAATGTTAGCATCAACCCAGAAAGAATACTTTCTCAAACATTAGATGAATTACGAATAACCGACAATAAGATAAAACAGAACACGTCGTCTTTGGTTAAAAATCTGGAGACTTCCAACAGTGATGAATTTTGGATAAATATAATGAAAGCAATAGTTGTATCATGTGATGAAAATAAATACGTTTTTTCAAATGCTGAACTTTGTGATTTTCTGACAATCGGAGCAAGAGGTTTGGATAACAAAAGATATGAATCCAGTATAAATTCAGGTAACCAATCAATGAATAAAGTAGTAAGTGATGCAATATTTAGTATATACAAAGACATAATGGAGAATTATGATAACGTTGATAATGAATTAAAAAATTATTATCCCAAAATCATTCTGAATATAATTTCAATTATTAGAAGGGGATCTGACATCAGTGGCGAAAAGGTAAATCTTTATGGGTTGGAAAGATATTATCTGAAAAATAAGACCGATGCTGTAAATGGAAAATTAGATATCTCTGAACCAATTGTCGCTGATGTGCAGAAAGCTGTTAATATTGAAACAAGAAAATCAATTGATGTTCAATCTGTTCAAGCTTTGGAGTCGCCTACTGCAAAGGAAAATATTTTGAGCAAGAAAGATCTTGTCAATAGTCTTAGTGTTATATCAGGAAGGAAAAAGAATGAACTAAATGAGCTGCTAACAAAGATTCCAGAACAAGATTATAAGAAAATAACTGACTTGTGCGTAAATTATAATAAATTACAAAAATATTCAAAATTGATCGGAACAGAGGAATTTAGTCGTCAAATTGAAAAAGAATTGGGAAGAAAACTTAATGATAGACAACTCCAACATGCTACAATTTCGATAAGAAAGGTCAAGACCTATGTGGAGAATGTTCTAGATGGAAAATTCATTCCACACGGTTCACATGGAATCAATCATGTCAAACATAATTTGGAGTATGGATATCAGTTAATGGGATTAATTGAATATAGAAGAAGGAGGTATACTCAGTCTCAATCTTACAACAAAAATTCGAAAGTTTAGACAAAACCTTACTATTGAGTTTGGTCTTTTGGAGATATTTTTTGCTTTCTGGCCATAAAAAATAGCAAGATTCCAAACATTATCAAAATTATGGCAAGACCTTGTGCGCCTCCTCTTGGGATCAGGATTATATAAAAAACCGCAAACAAGATGCAACTAATGCCTTGAAAAAAATACTTGAGAGCGTCATCAAGGTTAAATTTCTTACCAAGAATAGCTATTGCAAAAAATGCTACTATCGGGTAAATAGTTAGTAAAATATACTGATCTATATCGACTCCATTATGAGGCAAGAAGACTAACTAGAGCTAATATGATTGAAGCAAATATCTATGTTTCCTTGACGTGAAATCGCAAATCGTTTATTTCAACTGCTACTTTTCTATCAATCAAGGATCGTGCATTTTCAAAAGGTAAAATCGCCACGTCCTCTTTTATGAATGGGCCATATTTTGCCATATCAACTCCCATAAATTGATCGGTAGATTCCAAGAATCTTATTATGATCATTTTTGACCTTATGATTCTGGAAATGGAATCTAGATTATTCACATTTCCATCGATTAAAGATTGTATAATCAAATCCTTTCTTTGAGATACTTTTCTTTCTTCTTCGAAAATATATTTCTCTTCATCAGTTAACTTGGAATAATCATCAGTAGATAAAGATGGATAAGGCAAATTCGCGTTAGAATTTTCTAATAGCTTCCGAGTTCTTAATTCGATCAATGATTTTGTAGATAATACTAGCAATCTTATCAGTTCGTGGTGTACATCTAATTCTAGGTTTTCATATTTTTGGATGAAAAGTTCCTTTATCAGCTGTGCAATTTTCTTGTAAATATCCGGAGACATACCTTGTATCTTTGGAATTTGCGTTTCCTTTTTCAATAGTTCCATAATAAAATCCAAATCTATCTTTTTTTCAGAATTTCTACTGTTGTTATTGTCATCTATCTCCGCCAATAATTTCTACCTTTTGGTAATTTCTATTTAAATACCAGTTGAGTTATTAACATTTATACTTAAATTCTAAAATTTAGAATTTCTAATAGGTATATTAAACCAATTTGTGCTAACTCCACTAATGAGAGTCCTGAATACCATTTTGCTTGCCTCTGCTATTATCTTTGCGAACATGCTAACTGCAACTGTTTCTGCAAGTATATCTGACGATTATTGTTACGATCAGGACTTGGAGGATTCCCTTTGTTATGAAACCCAAAAGAAGTGCGAAAAAGAACGAAAAAATGACCTAGTAGCAGAAAGCAAATGTTACAAGGCTATAGAGTAGAAAATTTTTGCTGACAGAGTAGGGGACGATCAATTCTGTTTTGATACGAAAAAGAAATGTCAGAACCAACTGAAAAACCATCGTATAGACGAAAGCCCTTGTTATAATAAAAGCGAGCATTAATTCAAGCGCCTATCCCGTAAAAATTCTGATATTTATACTATGTTGGCTTAATTTCGATTGATGGATATAATTAACCAAAAGTTCGCGTACTTTTCGATCTTAACAATATCAATTTTGTTTGTATTTGCACAGGGAATTTCAAGTAATTACCTTATCTCATCTGCTGAGGGATCTGAACCTTTGAATAAAGCAGCCAAAGTAATCCCGATCCAAGATAACTCCGAAAATGACAAAGAAGAATCTGAAGATGCTAAAAGCACAGATAATTTACCCGGTAATGAAGCAGGTAGTGTTAGTAACGAAACTGGAGACCTTTCTACAGGACTGGCCGGTGATGGATCACTTTCAGGCAATCAAACAGGGGATACAAATCAAACGGAAAGTGATGTGACGATTGATGAAGCGCTTGGAGAAAATACTAATCAGACAATACAATCAGAAAATGAAGTCAATCAGAACGTAAGTCAAACGAGTAATCAGAATGTAAATGTAAATCAAACGAGTAATCAGAATGTAAATGTCGAGATCAAACAAAAATTGGAATTAAGTATTTCTGAGGAGGAGGGAGAGGCACCAATCTCTGTAGAAGAACAAACCAGAATAGAGTCACAAGATAAAATTATAATAACAGAACATAGAGGAATAACAGGCCCGGAATGCAGACCTGGTAACGCTCTTGAAGGTGCGTCAAATGCAGGAGATCTTAGGGTCCTGGCTCAAGGTCAAGATGCAACTGGTACGGTAATGCATACTAAAAAGATGGATGACGGAGACTACAAGTTCTTCTTGGATGTAGATGAACAATTCAAGTTCCTAGTGAATGATAAGAACAACGAAAAAACCGAAGGATTTTTGGTTGTTGAAATAGTACCTCCACATCAAGAAGGTATGTATCTTCCCAAAGATGGTGACCGTGTACACGTATGGGGTGCTTGGGTAACTGACGAACCGAAGGGATGGCATGAAATACACCCTACATGGCAAGTTGTAAAACAATAACTTACTCATTTTTACAACTGTTCCCCTCTGTCAGGTTTTAACTTTTTTATAATTTATTGATGATATGGGCCTAATCTATCACCGCTAATCATGGGGCCCATCAGTTCACATTTATCCACTATCACAAAATTTAAAACTGATGGGAATGTGGTTGTGATGAACAAGATCCAACCAAATCCCATCAGGCGTGTTTAAGGCGCTACTACTGATTTGACCTATTATTTAAGAAATTTGATAAAAAGTAATAGAATATTTGTTTAATCTTAATATTCATTAAATTTGCCTATGTCTTTCTTATGTCTACCATTCCTATTATCAAATATCGCTTAATCGCAGTGAGGATCTAATTTTCCTTAACTGCATTCATTTGGTTCTTGTGTCCCGTATCCCTTGGTTTATTCCAATTCCATTTGCTTGGATAATGGTTATTGGTTATTGGGCCTGGCAAATTTTGGATTAAGATTTTCAAAATTTCTTTATCTGTGTAACCCCTATCTTTTCCGTTAATACTATTATCAGTTTTTTCTGATTTGATGAATTTCTTTAATTTCTTCCAGTTTAGTATAACATCGTTCATTTCACAAGCGTGTTTAATAGCGGAAAATATTACAACTTTATACTGTCTTGATATCTTTTTCTCGACTAGATAATTGATAATTATAGAAATTTCTTGTTGTGATAACCTTAAGAAAGAATCTAGATCCATTTGGCAGTGTTTTAGAAACTGAGTTAATGAATACTCATAAGCCTGTCTTGTTTGGTCTGAGTTGATAGAGTTTACAAAGTTAGAGTATGCTTCATCTAGCATTTGCATACCATTAACACGAGAAGCGTATCATAAAGAACTAATTATTTATTCAGTTTTATTAACAACTTAATACCAGTTTATTAAAATTTTAATTTAATAAATTTTCTAACAATGTAAAAAAGTCTCTAAACTAAGTTTCAAGCAAGTCCTACTTTCTAGTTTAAAACTTAATTATGAGAAAAATATAATCGGTTCTGATTGCCTTATAAAATTGTTAATGGAGAATTTGAGCCTCTAACGTATACCAGCGATGATGTTTTGCTTAAAATCAAGGAAGAAGGAATAAAATTTGTTGATTTACAATTTACTGGATTATTCGGAAGGTTTCACCATACTACCATGGCAGCTAATATGTTAAGGAAGGAAGACTTTAAGGACGGCTTGCCAAAACTTGATGGTTCCTCAATTAAAGGATTTACGGAGATTCATGAATCCGATTTAATCATTAGACCTGATCCTTCCACTTATGCCCTTATTCCATGGATAGAAAAGTATCCCACAGCAAGGTTGATATGCGACATTCAATCGGGCGGTGAAAGGAGAGAACCCTACCTGGCAGATCCACGTGGGATAGCCAAAAACGCAGAAAAGTACGTCAAGGAAAATGGTTATGATATCTCATACTGGGGGCCTGAGGTCGAATTCTTTGTCTTTGATAAATTACAAGTAAATACATTGACCTCATTTCATAGTCAAAGCTATGAAATAACTTCCCGTGAAGCACCCTGGTCAACAGAAAACGTTGGTTATACTCTCAGGTTGAGAGAGGGATATCTTCCAAGTCCACCTGGAGATACTCTTATGGACTATCGACATGAATGTGTCGATGTTCTCAGTTCGAATTTCGGAATAATTTGCGATGCCCATCATCATGAAGTTGCGACTGCTGGACAATGTGAAATAGACATTCGTTACGATAGTCTTGTTAATACTGCCGATTCTGTCCAAAGTTACAAGTACATTGTCAAGAATATTGCAAAAAAGCATAACATGATAGCAACAATGATGCCCAAACCAATTGCATTGGATAACGGTTCGGGGATGCATGTTAATGTTAGTCTCTGGAATAAAGGAAAAAATCTATTCTATGATCCAAATGACAAATATGCAGAGCTATCACAAACTGCAAGGTATTTCATTGGCGGTATACTAGATCACGCAAAGGCTCTTGCAGCAATTGTAGCGCCAACTACGAATTCTTATAGAAGGTTGATACCCGGATACGAAGCACCAGTTTATATTGCCTGGAGTACGGGTAACAGGTCGGCAATAATCAGAATCCCTGCACATTATAAGGGTGAAAAATTTGCATACCTCAAAAGAATAGAATTTAGAGCACCAGATCCTTCATGTAATCCGTATTTGGCTTTTTCTGCGATTGTTGCAGCTGGCCTTAGTGGAATTAAAAAGAGAATTGAAGCAAATGATCCCAAGATAGAAGATCATGTTGATGCAGATATATTCAAGATGACTGATGCTGATAGAGAAAAACATAAAATCAAACAGTTGCCGGCGAGTTTGAGAGAATCAATTGAGGAATTAAAATCCGACTCTGATTTCTTGAAACCAATATTTGGTAAACATGTTCTCGAACGGATAATTGACGATGCAGCAAAACAACACATGGAACTGGCTGTACGTCCTCACCCGCATGAATTTACCATGTATGCTGACGTATGATATAGCAGCATGAATTGAGTTTGATGTGTTAGTTTAGATGACCCAATCAGAAAGTCATTCTGAAACTATGATTTTTTTATTCCTGATATCTTGACTCAATTGCAGGAATTTATCTTGAATGTCTTTGGGTATCTTGTTTTCAAAACCATGGAACGGAGCTATGTATAGTATTCCATCTTCGGTGGTTGAATTCTTTGTCGATTCTATTCCAGGAGTATAAATCATTCCTGTAAAGTTGTTCATACGTATCATTTTGAATACATAGTCATAGGCCTTTATTGGATCCAAAACAAATGACGTCACTACAGTATCAGGTGCTAATTTATTCTGGTCTGACACAGCACCAAATGCATAGATTCCTTTCTCTTTAGCTGCATTGATAACACCTTGGCCAGCCGTATCAGCGACGTGCAATATAAAATCTGCACCTTGTTCAATCTGAGACAATGCTGCAGACTCTCCCTTAGTTTCATTGTCCCAATCATCCAGGTAAGTCACAAGTACCTTAGTAGTACAATTGACATCCAAAGCACCCTGTTTGTAACCTTCGTATATCCTCTTTAGGTTGGGATATTTTTCATCTCCTCCGATAAATCCAATAGTATGGTTTTTTGAAAGCATACCTGCAAGTGCTCCTAGAAGATAAGTGGCTTCCTGTTGTTTTGGGAAAATTGAAGCCACATTTTCAGATTTTACTAATCCAGTGAATACAATAAATTTTATGTCGGGATATTTCTTTGCGATCTGAATAACTGGATCTCCCCATTCATATCCTTGAGCTATGATAATATCGTAATTCCCATCTGCATAATCCTTGAGAGTAGTTTCTATATTTGATATTGATACGTTATCTAAGAAAGTAACTTCATAACCATATTTAGAAATTATTTCTTGTCCAGCGTTGTAAGCAAATGCTCCCCAACCTGCATCGCTAAAAAGACCATCAGTTAAATAAGCAACCCTTAGAGATTTATCATCTAAAGTTCTACGCGATTGATTCTGTTCCTGTGCGTACCCCTCTTGAAGAAAATAACAATGACATATAACTACAAGCCAACCAAGCAAAACAATTATCGAAATACAAAATAATCTTCTTTGGATCCGCAAATATCCTATTCTAATCATTTTATTCATCATTTTCCTCTCGACGTTCTACATTCTCCTTATCTAAAAGCGGTACTGTAAAGATGAAGGTAGCTCCTTCTAGCTGAGAACTACTTTCTGCCCATATTTTTCCGCCATGTGCTTCGATAATGCTTTTTGAAATAAACAAGCCCAGCCCAGTTCCCCTGTCGGATCTTGTTACAAACTTGGAAAATAACTTGGGGAATATTTCAGGGTGTATTCCAACTCCAGTATCTTTTACAGTAACTTGAACTTTGTTTGACATGATTGCAGTTGTAACAGTAATTGATCCTTTTTTGGTAAATTTCCCCGCATTGTCAAGAAGGTTCAGCAATACCTGATTTAGTCTTAACCTGTCTCCCGTAACAAAAATTGTTTTGCTTGGACTCTCATAATTTACCACAAGATCTTTGTATATAAATTGAATATTTCTCTTATATTCTTCAACAATATTTGATATTAGATCGTACAAATTTAGTCGTTCCTTCATCAATTTCAAAGTATTACTCTCTATTCTGGTAACATCAAGTATATCCTCAGCAAGCCTTCCTAATTTTTCTGTGTTTCTCTTTATGATATCTATATATTGATTTTTCTTAGCTATGCTCAAATCTGCAGATTGCAGGAGATAAATTGCATTGAGGATGGGCTGAATGGGGGTCCGAAGTTCATGAGCTGCAACATTAATGAATTGATTTTGGGCCTCATCCTTAATCTTGAGTGATTCATTTGCTTTCATCAATTTGTAATTGGATTCGTTCAGGTCGCGAGTTCGTTTTGCGACTTCATCCTCCAAAATGCTATACCATTTTCTTAATAAAAAGACCAGAAATATTATTGCAGCAGTAGTTCCAGTAAGTAAGGAGAACATCTTTATACCTTCTGTAAAAAGAACCGAATTTATTTTCAGATATATTCGATCGGTTGGTGTTACCACTTGAACGAAATATACGGGTTGTGTTCCAACTAATATCGGCGATTGCGTATTTAATCTCTCACCTTTTCCATAGTCATACATTGCATGTCCAGCATTCCCGGCCAGCAAATATTGTGTCAAATTATTCAGGACCTTATTATAATTGATAAATTGTTGTGTTACATTGCCAAAGAAATTTTTACCTACTAGATCACCACTTGCACCTACGGCCAAAAGATTTCCGTTTCTATCAAACACGACTAAAAATTGTGAATTTATATCGTTAACATTTCCGTAATTCTTGAAAAATTCAATGGTAGGTAAATTCGCTACAACCGTTCCAATATAATGACCATCCTCTACGCTTGTTATTGGATACGTTATCACTATTCTATACTTGCCATCGATTCCTGTAAATCCATTAGAGTATACTGGTTGAAGGCTATCCATTGTTTGCTTCATATAATCATTAGATGAAATATCTATGTTCACAAATGTCTTCAATCCCACTGAAGCTTTGTGAGTAGTTATAACGCCTTCATTATCTGTAATTAAAAGACTATCAACTTTTGTGACAGAATTGAGCTGGTTAAATTTTTCCTCAAGTAGGTTGCTAACATTATCTCCTGATAACATTTCATTCTGTATATACAATGAATCAGCCAAGTCTTGAAGCATAGAGGTAACCAATCGGAGATCTGAGCCAACATGTTGTGAAACTGATTTCGTGGAATTTATTTGCCTCTCCAGTTCCTGTTCGAATATGCTTTCTCTGATACTTTTTTCATTGACTCTCTGAAAATAAAAAAATAATCCATATGAAGCGACAGCTATTATGATAACAGATATGACACCAATATACATAAGTTTACTAGAAATTAGTGTCATTTGTTAACCAGTGATGATTTACAGTAATTCTGTATTTATCGTTATCAGTATGGAGGGGATGGGATTTGAACCCATGACCACCTGCGTGTAAGGCAGGTATCATAACCAGTCTAGACCACCCCTCCATCGGTTTTCATGCTTGTCAAAAAGTATAATATTCACGGGTTATTTGAATTAATCAAACGCTCAATCACATGTTTCCAATTTGAGTATTTTTAATTTTTTTTATTGGATTCAAACTTTTATTAAACTGAATAGCTAAATCACTAAGCATGTCATTTGGCGTTGATACGCTTGGAGGTTTAAGTGAGAAATTAAAACAATTGGTAGACGAGACACAAGAACATTATGAATCTTTTGTCGGTGATGCTCAACTTTACAAAAAAGGAAAAATTGGTGATAAAGAATTTTTCGGAAAAATAGGAAAATTCATGATATCTCTTTCTGCGCTAAATTTTCTATCTATTAGAGTAATACTCGAAATGAAATCCGCAGTGGATAAAGGTTCATCATTAAAAAGTCCAACTGGAGGAATTGCACAGCCTTCATCTGGCTCTGGATTTGGGGTCAATTCGTTTGTAGACAGCGGAGGTAGTATCGGTGGAAACCAATCATCAGACAATGCTCAATATCTCTTACCCGAACCTGATCAACTAAATGAACCAAAGTTCAGGCCAGTCGACATAACCATTAAACCTGAAGCTAACCAGGATTCAAAAAAGAATTGTGTTAAATGCAAGTCATCAATTCCTGTTACAGCAAAATTCTGTCCCAAGTGTGGAAATTCGCAATAATTAAAAACTCCATTTTGTTTTAATTTATTATGGAGATCTTTAATGGGAGAGCTGCTACTGAAGAGTACATGTCAACACATTCCCTGACTTTTTCGACTCCTGAAATGACATTAAAAAAATTTGCATTGTGGTTAGGAGATCAAGTTAATGATCCTGGAAAAAACAAGACTGTACCTCGCTTGCTGACGTATATCAAGGATGTCAATAATCAGTCAGGTAGTTCCGATTTCCTCCCGGATACTGATGAATCATTCAAGCCAAGCGGAGCAGTTACAGATATGTTTAAGGACACGACAGAGGTCACCCAGGTCAAATCTTCGCCCAACTGTCATAATTGCAATTATCCACTCAAAACAGCATCAAAATTCTGTCCCAAGTGTGGGTCAAGACAACACTGAACATAATTCTGTGTCTGAACACTAAAATTTCATATCAGGCTTGTAAAGTCTTTCCTCTCTTGATTTTATGTTTTGTAAATGCTTTAAATTAAAGAATAACTAAAGTTCACAGACCATTGCCTGGAAATGTAGGAATCGAATCTAGAGCTTTTGGCTTTCTTTTTATCAGTATCTCATTAGCAGTTCTAACAGGCACTATAATTAACGAATTCTTAGCAACTCATCATATTCCAATTTATTATCAACTACTTGCATGGATATTGGTATTTATTTTTGTATTGGGAATAACGTTTACAAAAATGAAGAACCTGTTTCGATCGATAAGAAACAGAATGAAAAATAGTATAGGATGGCCCCTTCATGCAAAAATAATTAACGGTCTAAGTTGGGCAGGACCATTTTTGGCTATTCCTATATATCATCCTTTTGCGCACTATTTGATACTCTTAGGAATTGGAACTGGTAACATCTCCACGTATTTTTTGATTAAATATCATAATGATTACAAAAATAAGGAACAATTTATTGTTGGAATACTTGCGATAACAATGATCCCAGTTTTGTTTCTAGTTGATGTTTTGCTTGCGCCTGTTTTAGTTCATCAACATGTATTAACACTTTCCAGATTATTTGTTGCAGTATCATATGGTGTAGGAGGTATTTACGCATTAAATGAAAGATGAAAAGATTGCAATATGTATAATGAGTGGCGGACTGGATTCTCTCTGTGCTACAGCATATGTTAAGAATTACAAAAAATATACAATAAAGATAATTTCATTTTCTTACGGTCAAAGGGCTAAACGCGAAATAATTCAATCAAAAAAGCTTGCCAAGGCCTTGAATTCAGACGAATACCGTACGGTGGATATTAGTTTTATGAAGGAATTATACGGTAATTCAAACGTACTAACTAACAGCAAATTTTCAATCCCGTCCAAATTCGACCATAGTATTGTAGTGCCCATTAGAAATGCTGTTTTCATAACTATTGCAACGGCTTGGGCATTTAGCGTTAATGCAGATTTGATTGTACTTGGTGCTCACACCGGTGATTTTCATTACCCCGACTGCAGACCAAAATTTATTCAATCTATAACAAATGCATTGAACACAGGTGAGGAGGACAAAATCAAAAATGGAAGCAAACGAAAAATTTCCATATGGTCTCCGTCTCTGGAGGGCATTACTAAATATGATCTCTTAAAATTAGGTCACAAACTATTAGGCGATACAATATTTGAATCATGGAGTTGTTATACAAATGGTAAAAGAATGCATAAAGATCTAGTGCAATGTGGAGAATGCGAATCGTGTATAAATAGGAAGATGGCATTTAGTAAAGCAGGTATAGAGGATAAAACAATTTATGCAAAGAACTGAAAATAAGGCAAGAGCAAGAGTTAGTGAGATATTTACTAGCATCGAAGGAGAGGGGATATTCGTCGGAAAGAAAACATTGTTTATCCGATTCTCGGGTTGTCATTTAAAATGCAGATGGTGTGATACAAAGTATGCGTTACCTCTAGATAGTGGAACTGAGTACCAAATTGATGAAATTGAAGATCTCATTATTAGAGAACTTCAACCATTCACATACAAAGTGAATTTTACCGGAGGAGAACCATTACTGCAAACCGATGCCGTAATCAAATTAGCAGATTTCATAAAAAAACAGACTAACCTCAAAACATACATTGAATCATCATGCTTTGATTCTGAACTTTTCAGTAAAGTTTTACCACATATCGACATATGCAAGGTTGAATTCAAAACTGACGATTCTAAAGTTGTTGAAAATGAAGTGTATGATAGTTTGCTATTAAACGAGATTAAATGTTTGGAGTTAGCTGTCGAAAGTAACAAGACCACTTACATTAAAATAGTGGTGACCAATTCTACAAACCTTGAAAGTTTCAAGAATTTGGTTTACAATATTTCAAAGAAAATAAAACCTTCAGACATTTTGGGCTTTATTATTCAACCTAGTCACGGAGAAGACCAACCAACTGTTAATAAACTTATAGATACTTATGATATTGTCCAGCCCATGTTTCCAGAAGTGAGGATTATACCACAGCTACATAAAGAAATAGGTGCTAGATAAATAAAGGGAAAAAACATGAAAAAAACTTCACTTAACAAGAGAAAGATAGAAAAACTCGTTAGGGAGCTCATAGTACAATTGGGAGAAAACCCCGACCGTGAAGGTCTTCTGGGAACTCCACAAAGAATTGCGGATATGTATGAAGAGATTTTTGCCGGGTATTGCATGAATTCAGAGCTTGAAATTAGTTTTAGTGAAGAAACCGATTCCATTATTGCAAAAGACATTCAATTCTATAGTATGTGTGAGCATCATATGCTTCCTTTCTTTGGGAGAATACATATCGCCTACACTCCATCAGGAAGAGTCTTTGGAATATCAAAACTCGCACGGCTGGTAGAGAAATACTCTAAAAGATTGCAAATTCAGGAAAGACTCACAAAGGAAGTTGCAGACGAAATAATGAAAATGGGAGTTAAAGGTGTAACTGTTATTGCAGAAGGAGAGCATCTATGCATGAAGATGAGAGGCGTTAGAAACAATAGTACTATTATTACAATAGCAAATCGTGGTCTAGTAGATCAAAATGACGCCCGAGCACACTTATTAGCTATGGTATATGATTCTAAACCCAAAATACATTCGGCATAACAAAAAATACATACGGCATAACAAAAATCACAATAATCCTTATAAAAAAGGACTATTTCAATAGGTAGGGAAGAATGACAAACACCATATTCAGACTTCAATCGCACAAATTCAGCACTGACAACATCCAGACCACTTTAGTATGTTCAAAATGCGACGAGGTTTTCTCAAAAGAGTTCCCTCTAGACCTCGAAGGTCAGACAATTGAATTTAAATGTCCTGTTTGCAATTCTGCCGGTGAAGCCGATCTTCCTTATAAAAGCGCTGAAGAAAGAGAAGAGCTCGAAGAAGACTTTAATGAAGTCGAAGAAGAAGATGGTGGAGAAGAATTTGAGGAAGATTATTAATTTTTAGTACAAGACTATCGCATAGCTCAGCTTTTCATATTAGAATTTATTCGATAATTTCTAGGTCAATAATCTGAACACAAACTGTAACCATTTCTAAACCCACTCTACTGCCTGGTACCAATTCGTGACAATTGAGCTAAAAACGCAGTTAACTGAATATCTGGATGTGACCCATGAGTCAAACGATAGTCATATTCAGCTATTAGAGAAGCAAAGTCTTCGGGGTGGGATAACTTTAAGGAGTATACGGCTTCATATGCATATTTTAGAAAATCGAATTCAGACATTCCATAGAGTGCAGTTAATTCAAGTAATTTGACCCTGGCTTCATTAAATTTACCTGACAATGCCAGCTTGACTATTTCACTTACCTTTGATTTTCCAGTAATTCCCAAGGATGCCTGGACGTTTGAAATACTAACCGATCCCATTACAGCGGCAGTTTGAAGAATGTTTATTGAATGACGCAGATCACCATTTGTAGATTCAAAAATTTGCGAAATGGCTTTATCATCATATTTTATTCCCTCTTTTTTACATAATGATTTTAGATGATTTTCTATGATTTCTTTTTCAATTCTCTTAAATCTGAATATTGCACAACGACTTTGAATAGGCTCAATAATCTGCGATAAATAATTACATATTATAACAAAACGAGTTGTTTCAGAACTATCTTCAATTATCCTTCGCAAAGCTGTCTGGGCTTCGGACGTCATTTCATCGGCTTCATCTAAAATTATTATTCTAAATTTTCTTTCCTCCCTATCACTTGTTCTTATTTTGAAAACGGAAGCAAATTCCTTAACCCGTTCTCGAACCATCTTTATTCCTCTTTCATCTGAGGCATTGAGCTCAAGTGTGTCTCTCTTCCAATCTTCCCCAAGTAATTGTCTTGACATACACAGTGCAGTAGTAGTTTTGCCAACTCCAGCAGGACCTGTAAATAATAAATGCGGCATTCCAGCAGGTTCTTTCATTAAGTTCTTTAAACTCTCTACGATATCCTTTTGATTGACAACATCATCTAATTTAATAGGCCTATATTTTTCTACCCACATTAAATCTGACAAGTTTTTTGCCTCTGTTTGTGGCATACAAGATGTTCGAATTGTCAGATATTTAATCGGTCGTGTAAAGTTTAACTAAGTAGATTTCTAAGACTATATCCCTAATATGTCGTCATCCATCATTCTCACTCAAAGCGTATTTGAAAGCTTAAAAAACAGATACTTACTTGAATATCTTCTTGAAGAGGTTAGAGTTACATTCAAGTCTGATGTAAAAATATCTCTCAATGATATACACATCAATGCCAAGGAAGGTGATATCTTACCATTGCCAAGATGGCTCACAAAAATTTTGTTGAATAAGAATCTAATTGAAAATCAAGATTATGAAATATCAAGTTATGTATCAAAGGCATTGAATAGAGAACGTATAGCAAAACCACATGATATTTCAGGTATAGAAGCGGACTTTTACATTCGTGTAAATGACTTTCTTGAAAGTCTTAGTGAAAAGGAAAGGGAAACACTAATGGTATCACTTAATTCATTCGTGATGTCCAGGCTTGGAAAAATTGTGAAACTAGCAGCTGCTTCATCACTTTCCGCAGAAACAGAATCAAAATTATCTGCAGAGGAAAGACAGCTTTATAATTTTGTCCATACTTCTTCATTGGCCTTTAAAGAATCGGTGTTGCACAAGTAAATGACTGAGCAAAAGCAACAAACTACTTCGGCAATATCAGACGAATTAGAATCATTTTTACGTGCCTATAAGGACAGGGATGGAAACTACAAGTATTTTGATAGAATTAACAACATGATGGCATCAAATACCACCTTTATTGTAGTTGATTATATCGACCTAGATAGAAATAAGCCAGAACTAACAAAATTAATTACTGATACACCCGATGATATGTTTGACGCTTTTAACAAAGCTGTATACTCAATCTTAAGAGAAATTCATTATGACTATGCTGAGGAAATTAAGGACAAGATAAAAGTAAGAATTGGAAATTATTCGGTTCAAAAAGGGCTAAGAGAAATAAATGCAGATGTGATAAACAAGTTGATAAGCGTTCCTGGCATGGTAGTCAGGACTTCTGAAATTAAACCACTTGCCAAAAAGATTGCATATGCATGTCTGAATTGTAATACTCTTAATGAAGCCCAGCTTAAAGGTCTAACCCTAAAGAAACCTATGAGATGTACTCAGTGTTCTGAAAAGGAACTTGAAATGGATCCAGAGAATAGTTACTTTACCGATTTCCAGCTAGTTAGGATTCAAGAACTACCGGAAGATTTACCCGCAGGTCAACTTCCGCATTATGTAGAAGTTACTGTTATGGATGATCTTGTTGACAGGTGCAGACCAGGAGATAGGGTTTTGTTGACAGGGATAGTCAGGATTGAGCAAGAGCAGTCATTACAAGTAAGGACAAGTCTATTCAGACTGCGCATGGAAGGTAACAATATAGAATTTCTTGGAGGAATTTTGGGAAATAAAGATGAGAGAACTGTTGACAGTAAAGATGAGAGAACTGTTGATAGAATAGTAATAAGCAGAGAAGATGAAAAACGGATCTTAGCTCTTGCAAGTATGCCAGATAATTATGACAAACTAATTGCATCATTTGCACCTCATATTTATGGACATGAAGTAATTAAAGAATCTATTCTTTTACTAATTGTAGGATCGGTAACAAAGAAATTAGCTGATGGCTCAAATCGTAGAGGAGATATCAATATCTTTCTCGTTGGAGATCCAGGTACTGCCAAATCCGAAATGCTCAAATTTGCTGCAAAAATAGCACCAAGAGGTCTGTATACCTCAGGAAGAGGTACTACTGCTGCAGGTTTAACAGCCGCAGTAATTCGCGATAAATCCGGAATTATGATGCTCGAGGCGGGGGCTGTAGTTTTGGGCGATCAAGGCCTCGTTTGTATAGACGAGTTTGATAAGATAAAGTCCGAAGACAGATCTGCGCTCCATGAAGTTATGGAGCAACAGACCTGTTCGGTAGCAAAAGGAGGAATAGTGGCAACACTGAATGCTCGAACGTCAATCCTATCTGCAGCTAATCCTAAATATGGTAAATACGATCCTTTTAGAAACATTACAGAGAACGTAGAGCCACTTCCTATACCGTTACTGACAAGGTTTGATATCATTCATGTAATCAGAGATAGCGCTGATACTGAAAGAGATAATCGAATTGCAAGCCACATACTTGAAATACATAGAGACATAGAACATGCAGCCCAGTCCGCTATAGAGATAGATCTATTTCGTAAATATCTAGCCTATGCCAAACAAATTGAACCAAAACTCACACCTGAAGCA
>Ga0193740_1000070_pt1 | contig 26822 bp, 25 predicted proteins | sample L2s1metaG_FD_145072 | JGI IMG/M metagenome (GOLD analysis project Ga0193740, IMG submission 145072) | Soil microbial communities from a riparian zone of the East river system, Colorado, United States - L2s1 | ecosystem: Environmental > Terrestrial > Soil > Riparian zone | place: USA: East River... | reverse complement strand
CAGGGATCATAGATATGAAAGACTGGAATTTGCCACCAGTGCAAACCGTTTTTGTATCTGTTGACAGAACGCCGGATGAATTTAAACCGCTTGCTAAAAGAATCTTTGAAGCCGATGCATTTATTCTTGCAACACCGGAATATAATGGTAGTTATTCGCCAGCGATGAAGAACTTGCTTGATCATTTTCCAAAGCAACATCATAAACCTTTTGGTATAGTGACAGCATCGCCGGGTGGCTTTGGTGGCATCAGGGCATCACAACAACTGCTTCTGTTAATACCTTCTTTGTTTGGTATCGTATCGCCTTATATGTTGATAGTACCCGCAGTTGATAAAAAATTTGATGAACAAGGAAATTTGCTCGATAGTAACTTTGAAAAAAGTGTACACAATTTTATTTCTGAACTTTTGTGGCTAGCAGAAAAGGTGGTGACGGAAAAGACTGTTGTATAAGCCCCCTGTCCCCCTAAAGGGGTGACTTAGCGGGGAACAATTCTATTCAATTGAAAAGTTCTTTAAAATTTGTTGAGAGGTGATGTAGCCAGCATTTGAAATCCTATTCAACTGTTGTTGCGTCGCACACTTCAACATCAGAATCATTAATCAACATTTATTAACCTTCTTAAAAGTTCATTTAGGAGTTTAGAGTTTATGAAAACAATTCTTCATAAAGCAAATACGAGAGGTCATGCGAATCATGGCTGGCTCGATAGTTATCACACTTTTAGTTTTGCAGGTTACCACGATCCTGAAAGAGTTCATTTTGGTGCCCTAAGAGTTTTGAATGATGATACCGTCGCCGGTGGTATGGGTTTCGGTACACATCCGCATGATAATATGGAGATCATTTCTATTCCTACAAGTGGTGACCTTGAACATAAGGATAGCATGGGCAACAAACAAGTGATAAAGCAAGGTGATGTGCAGGCAATGAGTGCAGGAACTGGTATACAACATGGCGAAAAGAATAAGAATCCTGATAGGCCGGTTAAATTTTTCCAGGTATGGGTTTTCCCAAACAAAAAAAATGTGGAACCACGATATGATCAGAAAAGTTTTTCTGATGCAGATAAGCATAATAAGCTCTTGACAGTTGTTTCACCGATCGGGACAAACGATGGTGGTGTTCAAATACACCAGGATGCATGGTTTAGTTTGGGAAAGCTGGATAAAGATTTCAGTACAGATTATACGTTAAAGAATAATAAGAACGGTGTGTATGCATTTGTCATCGAAGGTTCTGTTTCTATCAATGGTGAAAAACTGGAGGAGAGAGATGGATTGGCAATTTCTGAAACAGATGCATTGAAAATTAATGCCGACAGTGATTCAGAAATATTATTAATGGAAATTCCACTTTATAATTAAAAATGTTATGAGCAATCAAAGATCAGTTGAAGCAATAATAGCACCACCTCCACCTCACATGGTTGGGGATGGTTTCCGGGTGCATAATTTTTTTCCTGGTACAAAACAGATCGGGAAAACAAGAATGAGTCCTTTCTTTATGCTTGACTATGGTTCTAAAATTGACTTTAGTCCGAAAGAAGAACCACGTGGTGTTGGAGTACATCCGCATGCAGGATTTGAAACAGTGACGATCTCCTATCACGGCAAAGTGGCGCATCATGATAGTGCAGGCAACAGCGGCATCATTGGCGAAGGCGATGTACAATGGATGACAGCAGGCTCAGGCCTTCTGCATAAAGAATATCATGAAAAAGAATTCAGCAAAAAAGGTGGACCATTCCAAATGGTGCAATTGTGGGTGAATCTTCCTGCAAAAGATAAAAAGATTTCTCCCAAATACCAGGAGATAACCAATAGTAAAATGGGCAGGTATAATTTGCCTGGTGAAAAAGGATATGTTGAAGTAATTGCTGGTGAATATGGTGGTGTGAAAGGACCAGCTACAACATTTACTCCTATTCATGCTTACAATGCAAGATTGAAAAAAGATGCTAAGCTGGATCTAAGTTTTTCAAAAGAATATAATACAGGCTTGCTGGTAATAGAAGGAAATGTAAAAGTGAATGGTATCAATGCACATGCTGATCATTTTGTTCTTTTAAAAAATGACGGAGAAGATCTTTCTATTGAAACAACTGAAGATTCGATCATATTAATTCTATCTGGTGAGCCGATCAATGAACCGATCGTTGCCTACGGACCATTTGTGATGAATACCTGGGAAGAAATTGAACAGGCAGTGGATGATGTGAATGCGGGGAAGTTTGGTGTGCTTGAGGATTGAGTAGCAAAGTAATAAGTATATAAGGTATATAAAGCAAGAGAATCTTTATATACCTTTTTACTTTATATGCTATCCACCGGTTTTCTTTTCCATAAACTTCAAAAGATTTTTTCTCGCATTATTCTGAACTGCTCTTTTCATAAATCCTGTCCATCCAAACCATACACCTTTCCAGCCCAAGGCTTGACCTAACCATGTGCTTAGTCGAAATGCATCACTATGCTCAATGATCTTTCCATCTTTTATCCGCATAAAGGCTTTTATATTATTGGTCACGTTATTTCCTGTTTTTGAAAAAGTATATTTAGCCACCCATTTACAAGTGGCATATTCTTCATCGATCAATTCAATATCTGAATATGTCAATGAAAAATCTTTTGCATTTTTACAAAGCATTTCCCACATACTTTTAACTTCATCAGCTTTTAATGTCAGGAAAACAGGATCACTGAAAATTATATCATCACTATAGCAATCATTCATGGTTTTATAGTCCAGTTTTTGAAAAGCAGAATAAAATCGTTCAATGACTTGCTTATTATCACTCATAAAATAGTTGGTTGATGTAAATAGAGAATACTTAAATTTAATACTCAAATCTAAATCATCATGCTACGCAAACTGTTTCTTTTTTCGCTTTTATTTTCTTTCTTATTTACAACAGCACAAACCGACCAGGACAGTGCCTGGATCCGGGAAAATTACACTAAACAAGAAATTTACATTCCAATGCGGGATGGTATAAAGCTCTTCACTGCTGTTTATTCGCCAAAAGATATGAGTGAAAAACACCCGATACTAATGGTTCGTACACCTTATTCATGTGCACCTTACGGCGCTGATTTTTCCGGCCGTTTAACAGGCAGTCACTGGAAATATTATTGTCGTGAAAGTTATATCATCGTTTTGCAGGATGTAAGAGGAAGATGGATGAGCGAAGGCGAGTTTGTAGATGTTCGTCCATTTATAAAAGACAAAAAAACCAATAATGATATTGATGAAGCAAGCGATACGTATGATGCCATTGATTGGATGATAAAAAATCTTCCAAACAACAATGGTAATGTGGGAGCTTTTGGAATTTCTTATCCTGGATTTTATGCTACAATGGTAGCCGCATCAGGGCATCCTGCTTTGAAAGCGGTAAGTCCGCAGGCGCCGGTTACCGAATGGTTTTTGGGTGATGACTTTCATCATAATGGTGCTTTTTTCCAAATGGATGGTTTTAGTTTTTATTCAGGCTTTGGAAAACCAAGACCAAAGCCAACAACAATTGGTCCATCCGGATTTGATTTTAAGATCAGGGATAGCTATCAATTTTATTTGCAGGCAGGCACTTTGAAAAATCTTTCAAATATGATGGGCGATAGCATTAAGTTCTGGCATGAGATGTACAAACATCCTAACTACGATGACTGGTGGAAGGCAAGAGATGCAAGAAGAGCGATGTACAATATTAAACCTGCAATGCTCACTGTTGGTGGTTTGTTTGATGCAGAGGATTGTTACGGCGCATGGAATTTATACAAGGCCATTGAAAAACAAAATCCCGGTATAAGTAATAAAATTGTTATGGGTCCATGGAGTCATGGTCAATGGGGATCAAGAGATGGCTCTTTCCTTGGGAACATTCGTTTTGGTGCTGCAACTGCTTTATGGTATCAAAATAATATTGAAATTCCTTTCTTTAATTATTACCTGAAAGGTAAGGGTGCTGATCCTAAATTATCTGAAGCAACTATTTTCATTACGGGAGAAAATCAATGGAAAAATTTTGATCAGTGGCCGCCGTCAACGACTTCTAATCAGCCAATTTATTTTCAATCAAATGGAGCTTTATCATGGAATAAACCAACAGCTACTAAAAGCTCAAGCGAATATATAAGTGATCCTGCACATCCTGTTCCTTATACTGAAGATGTTCATTTCAATCGCACTGCTGCTTATATGAACGATGACCAACGTTTTGCTACAAGAAGAACAGATGTGTTGACTTTTCAGACGGATGTTTTAAATGAAGATCTAACCATTGCCGGACCTGTTATTGCAGATCTTGCAGTTAGTATAACAGGAACTGATGCAGATTTTGTTGTAAAGATCATTGATGTGTTTCCTGATAATTTCAGTTACCCTGGCTCTGCAGCGCAACAAGGTCGTGCTGGAGGTGGCAGTTATCCCATGGGTGGTTATCAAATGCTGGTGCGTGGCGAAATAATGAGAGGTAAATTCAGAAATAGTTTTGAGACACCGGCCGCATTTACTCCCAATAAAATAGAAAAAGTAAAATTTGATCTGCCTGATGTGGCGCATACATTTAAAAAAGGACATCGTTTAATGATACAAATACAAAGCAGTTGGTTCCCTTTAGCAGATCGCAATCCGCAAAAATTTGTTAACATTTATGAAGCTAATATTACAGATTTTCAAAAAGCAACCATAAGAATTCATCATGATGCTGCCAACAGCAGTAATATCTTACTGCCTATAATGAAATAAAACAAAATAAACATTTTAAATGAGAACGATTGTATTAACGTTTTGTGTGCTATTTAGCTCAGTTCTTTATTCTCAGTTAAATATTATCCCTCAGCCTGCTGAAATGAACTTAGGAAAAGGAACTCACAGTTTTAAAACTCCTTTACAAATAGTGTATGATGAGCCTTCAAAAAGGTCTGCAGAGTTTTTAGCTGACTATTTAAAAAGATTTTATAATGTAAAAAGCAAATTGACCCCATCTTCGGGTCCAGGACGAGACGCATATTATATTATGCTAATGACTGGTGCTACCAGCAGAAAAGGCGAATATGAACTAAAAATAGATAAACGCTTATCTATCTCAGGAGATGAAGAAGGTATTTTTTATGGAGTGCAAACCCTTATTCAAATGTTGCCTCCTCATGTTTCAAATAATAAGATCGAACTTCCTTATGTAACGATCAAGGATCATCCTCGTTTTGGTTATCGTGGCATGCATCTCGATTGCGGTCGCAATTTTATGTCAATAGATTTTATCAAAAAATATATTGACTATCTCGCTTTTCATAAAATGAATTATTTCCATTGGCATTTAACAGAAGACCAGGGCTGGCGTATTGAAATAAAAAAATACCCCCGACTTACTGAAGTTGGCGCATGGAGAAACGGAACGATCATTGGCCGTCATCCGGGCACAGGAAATGATAATAAAAGAGTCGGTGGCTTTTATACACAGGATCAAATAAAAGAGATCGTAAAATATGCAGCTGATCGTTATATCACCGTTATTCCAGAAATAGAAATGCCAGGGCATGGTAGCGCTGCTATTGCAGCTTACCCTTCTTTAAGTTGCTTTCCTGATGAGCCTACTAAAAATTATTTTCCTAAAAATGGAAAATGGGCGGGTGATTCAACAGGTAAACAAGTGCAACAAGCATGGGGAGTTTATAGTGATGTTTTTTGTGCAGGCAAGGAAGAAACATTTAAATTTTTACAGGATGTGATCGATGAAGTGGTTCAATTATTCCCTGCAAAATATATTCATGTGGGTGCAGATGAATGTCCAAAATCAAATTGGAAACGTTGTCCTAATTGTCAAAAAATAATAAAGAATAATAATCTGAAAGATGAGCATGAGTTGCAGAGCTATTTTGTACAACGAATGGAAAAATATATCAACGGCAAAGGAAAAACACTGATCGGCTGGGATGAAATACTTGAAGGCGGCCTTGCACCAAATGCAGTTGTTATGAGCTGGCGTGGTGAAGCTGGCGGTATCGAAGCTGCTAAACAAAACCACCAGGTGATCATGACACCAACAACTTATGTTTATTTGGATTACTCGCAAAGCGAAAATGAAGACAGTGTTGTTATTGGAGGCAATCTTCCGGTTGAAAAAGTTTACAGTTATGATCCTGTTCCGGCAGAATTAAATGAAGAACAGGCAAAATATATTTTAGGCGCCCAGGCAAATGTGTGGAGTGAATACATGAACAATCCACGCAAAGTAGAATATATGATCTTTCCCCGTCTTAGTGCAGTAAGCGAAGTCCTTTGGAGTCCAAAAGAAAAAAAGAACTGGGATGATTTTGAGAAAAGATTACAAGTACAATTCAAACGCTATGATCTTTGGAAAGCAAATTACAGCAGGGCCTATTATGATTTGAAAGCAACTGTAATTCCAACTGAAAATTTTGATGGTGTATTATGGAAATTAGAAACAAAAAATCCATCTGCACAAATTAAAACCGTTTCACATTTTGTGGGTAGACCTTATGAATTAAGATTTAATGAAGGAGTAAATTATACTGCACCGATCCTTGTTAAAACAACACAATTAGTTGCAGCTATTTCCATGGTAAATGGAAAGGCAATAAGTAACCCAATCTCTCAAAACATTTTATTTAATAAAGCGACCGGTAAAAAAATTACACTTACGAATTCGCCATCACCAACCTATAAAGGCGACGGTGCATTTACATTGGCGAATGGTATACAAAATGAGAACGGGCTATCAAAGAGCAAACAATTTCTCGGCTTCTCCGGCACAGATTGCGAAGCAGTCATTGATCTTGGCAAAGAAGAAAAGATCTCTAAAGTCATTGTTCATTGCTTAAGAGAAACAGGAAGCTGGATATATCAGCCATTAACGGTAGAAGTTTTTATTTCTTCAAATGGAACTGATTTTACTTCTGCCGGACTTACTGATGATTTCATAATTAAAAAGAAGGGGCTTGAAACAGGAACTATGAAAGTTGAATTCGCTGAAAAGAATAGCCGTTATTTAAAAGTTGTTGTAAAGAATTGGGGGGATATTCCATCCGGCAATCCTGGCGAAGGAAGTAAAGCATGGTTATTTGTTGATGAGATAGAAATCAACTAAACCTCACCCCCTAAACGGACTTTGAAACCTCAAACAATTTAGAAATGAACAATGAATATTGTTCGTACCAATTATAACAATACGAGAATAATGCTTATTGTTGATTCGAAGAATTATCCAATCTAAGTCTCCCCTTTAGGGGGACAGGGGGTTGGGTTTTATTCTTTATTTTCGCCTAAACACTCTCCATCATGACAATGGTTGATTCATTTGAAAAGATCCCCGTAAAAATTTATCCAGATCTAAAGACCGGATCTAAAGCAGTTGCAAAACAAATAGCCGATTTCATTCGGGAAAAACAAAAGAAAAAAGAAAAATGTGTGCTGGGTCTTTCAACAGGATCTACGCCTAAAACTTTATATGCTGAGTTAGTAAGAATGCATAAGGAAGAAAAGCTGAGTTTTAAAAATGTCATCGCTTTTAATCTTGACCAGTATTATCCTATCAGCAATGATGCGTTGCAAAGTTATCAGCGTTTCATGAAGGTGAATCTTTTCAATCACATCGACATTGATACAAAAAATACCCATATTCCCAATGGCGAGATAAGGAAAGAAGACATCAAAGAACATTGCAGGCAATATGAAAAAATGATAGAGGATTCCGGTGGTATAGAATTACAAATTCTTGGCATTGGAATTAATGGTCATATTGGTTTTAATGAACCTGGTTCCAGCATTCATTCTAAAACAAGACTGATCAGTCTTGACAACTCAACCAGAATTGCAAATGCATATGAGTTTGCCAATATTTCCGAAGTGCCGCGTCTTGCTATCACCATGGGCATCGGCGAAATACTGAAAGCAAAAAAGATCATCCTGATGGCATGGGGACCTTCAAAGGCTCCCGTAATAAAGGAAGCAGTGGAAGAAGATCATACGGACCATGTGCCTGCGTCGTTATTGCAAAATCATGATGATGTAACTTTTGTTGTTGATGAAGCGGCCGCGGCTGAACTTACAAGATTCAAATCACCATGGCTTACCGGCGATTGCGATTGGAAGCCAAAGATGATCAAGAAAGCAGTCGTGAACATGGCTTTGAAATTGAAGAAACCAGTTTTAAGTTTAACTAATACTGATTACAACGAATATGGTTTAAGTGATCTGCTTGTTGAAGAAGGTGATGCATATGAAATAAATCTAAAGGTTTATTACATGATGCGTGATTCGATCACAGGCTGGCCCGGTGGCAAACCAAATGTGAATTTACCCACACACCCTGAACGCAGCGAACCATATCCAAAGCGTGTCATGATCTTCTCTCCTCACCCTGACGATGATATCATCAGCATGGGTGGTACGTTTCAGCGATTGCATGACCAGGGTCATGATGTGCATGTAGCCTATCAAACTTCCGGTAACATTGCTGTCACTGATGAATTCGTTACAAGGTTCCTTGATTTCGCAGTTGGCTTTGAAGAGATCGCAGGTATTGATACAAAGACCTCGGGAAAGATATTAGAGGATGCAAGAAGATTCATTGCCCGGAAAAAAGCAAATCAAACGGATACACCAGCTATTCGTGCTATCAAAGGTTTGATAAGAAGATGCGAAGCAAAAGCAACCTGTCGTTATGTTGGTATAAAAGACGAGAACATACATTTTCAAAACCTTCCCTTTTATGAAACCGGTTCTATTGAGAAAAAACCGATGAGTGAAAAAGATGTAAAGATCACGATGGAATTGTTGAGAGAAATAAAACCTCAACAAGTCTATTGCGCCGGTGATTTTGCTGATCCGCATGGTACACATATTGTTTGTTTCAATGTCGTACTGGAATCACTCAAAAGAATAAAAGCTGCCGGTGATGAGTGGCTCAACGATTGCTGGCTTTGGTTATACAAAGGCGCATGGCAGGAATGGAATATTGAAGAAATTGAAATGGCAATACCGATGAGTCCCGACCAGGTAATGAAAAAGCGTTTTGGCATTTTTATACATCAATCGCAAAAAGATATGGTGCCCTTCCAGGGAAGTGATTCAAGAGAATTCTGGCAACGAGCAGAAGCAAGAAATGAAGGCACTGCAAATCTTTACGCTGATCTTGGTCTTACTCACTACGCCGCTATGGAAGCTTTTGTGAGATGGCATTATTGAGATTGCGGATTTCAGATTTAAGATTTAAGATTTTATTTCCCCAACTGAAGTAATTCTGTTTAGCTTCTGTTGTGTCACTCACTTGTACTTTCTGTAATTCTATTCGGCTTTCTTCTACACCATATCACGAATATATTTGATCCAAAAATTTTGGGGCATATGACATTAATTATATTCAGCAGAATAAGTACGATACAAAATTTTCGTAACTTAATTTCGTGGAGCCAACCATAAAACTTAGACCCATCTTTCACAAAAACGGAGAACAAATAGGAATTTATTTCAAGAACGATCTCCCGCTGAATATTATTATCAGAAAAAATGCTGAGGGAATTTGGAGTCAAACAAAGAAATGCTGGTATGTACCGCTTAATCGCAAAGCATTCGACAAATTAAAAACTGCATTACAAAATCATGCGATACTTGAAACGAAAGAACTCAAAAAATATCTTGAAGAAAGAAAAACAAAAACAAGCTCATCAATTCAATTAATAACGAAAAACACGTTAGTTAACAAATCATTGCAATTAGCCACTTCGATTTCCGAAGTAAACAAGCACGTGTTACCTACAATGGATCAAATGCTGAAATTAAAAGCTTTTAGCCCTTCAACGATCAAAACCTATCTGAATGAAATGTCACAATTGTTACAAACAATTAAAGACATACCTGTAGATGAACTAAAACCAGAACATTTAAAAAGGTATTTAGTGTATTGTTATGAAAAACTTGGTTTGAAAGAAAATACTTTGCACAGCAGAATAAATGCCATGAAGTTTTATTATGAACAGGTATTAAAACGAGAAAAATTCTTTTGGGAAATACCGAGACCCAAAAAACAACAGTTGCTACCCAGGTTTTTTAGCCAGAATGATCTCGTATCAATTATCAAAGCGACGCTGAATAGTAAACACAAAGTGATGCTGATGTTTTGCTATGGTGCAGGATTAAGAGTAAGTGAAGTTGTAGCAATGAAAACCCGGAATATTGATGAATCAAGAATGAGCATATTAATAGAACAGGCAAAGGGTAAAAAGGACAGAATGGTTACGCTTAGTCCGGTATTGCTGGTGATGCTCAGAAAATATATAAGTGAATATGAACCTGATCCAAAAGGTTATTTATTTGCCGGGCAATGGAAAGGTGCGCCTTACAGCAGCAGGAGTTTACAATTGGTGCTCGCTGCAGCTAAGAAAAAAGCAGGAATATTAAAACCCGGAAGTGTACATGCTTTGCGTCACAGCTTTGCGACCCACTTGCTGGATAAGGGTACGGATGTAACAATAATCATGAAGCTGTTGGGACATAATGATATTAAGACAACCTTACGTTACCTTCATATTACAAACCGGGATATTTTGCAAATTGTGAGTCCGCTGGACGATTTAAACCTTGAATAAGAAATTGTATTTGCGAAAGTTTTATAATTCTGATACAATATGACGAAATTTTTGATTATCAAATCACTAATAAAAAAAACGCAAGTTATGACGGCCCAAAACTTTCGCCTATTTTTGAGTTACCTGCTATTTTGAAAGACCTTCACGATGGGACAAAGAATAAGTTATTTTAAGAACAATTTTAACAAAGGGCTCAAAGACCTACTAATTGACAACTACTCAACATTTAGGCAATGGTATTTGGATTTTGACAAATCTTCAATGGACGAATTCAATGAGCCTTTTGGAAACGAGAATCTTAAAGAGTATTTTCGACAGGAAAGAGATTTGCAAGCAGACTTTGAAAATTTAGACAAGAAATTTATTGACGAATTAACATCGGAGTTTAAATGTAGTTACTACAACTTGACACACCAACCCAACGACATTCTTGAATTTTTTGGTCCAACAATGAGTGTTTGGAGATATGATGAAAGTAATAAAATGGTTTCAGCAATTAAGGACAGAGACTTTATTGAGCTATGGACATATATAACGAAAGGGCGGTCTTTAAAAGACAACTTGCAGTTTGACAGTTTGACAAATGAGTATAAAATTGGCTTTATAAACCGACAAGAATATCTGCTTTTGAAAAGTAAAATTGAATTTCACTTTGGCGACACCGAAACCATTAGACAGAAATTTTGGACAATCAAAGAGAAGGCACAAGTTGAAAAGGCTATTAATAATTCAAAAGATGGTTCATATTCGCTTTCAGGACACAATCCAAAGAGTTCAGGACTTGAATATGTGTTGGACGCATTAAACATACTGACAGATAAGAACGAAGAATTAATAACAGGAATTGAATAAAAAACAGCAGGTAACATCGTATTGGCAATAGTGGGGCTGACAGTTGTAACCTCAACATTCGTATTTCTATCGGGCATTTGTGCAAATGCTGGGCTGACGATTTTCAAATGCCCCACCATCGCCAATACGTAAACCGTTAGCGGTAATGTAGACCCTGTATGCAAAAGTTATTCAGACTAATACTTGTAACCTATACAGCCATTATTGGCGTTCTTATACCTGTAACACTTTTCATAAAAGCCTCTTCTTTTAATAAAGACTATTATCCAGCTTCCTTTGTTTTGTTTGTTGCATTGTTGACCGCCATATTTCTCTTTTCAATTTATCTTTTATTTTCTGGCGACAGAAAATCATTTAGCAAGAACATCATAAGGAACATTTTGATTGTGTTAATTGCAACTTTCTTTATTATTCAAGCAGTTTGGTCAATTGACCTTTTTAAAGAACCTATTAGTTCTATTGCTGACACAATTATTGCGATATTATATGTTATGCTTATGCTCTGTGGACTTATCACTTTTGTTGGACTAATAAGACGACGGATTGCTAACTAACGACAAAACACTACCGCTAACAAAATATTGCCAAAAGCGGGACTGACATGATAAACATCAGCAGTTTTTCGCTTATCAGCTTTGGCTTTAGGGTGACCGGCTTCGCTCGGTCATTTTCGGTGATTGCTGTAGTAATTCTATTTAACTTTGGTTGCCAAGCTGGTCGTTATAAAATATCCCGCCTTCGGCAATACCTTAACGTTGGCAGCAATCTCTGACATTAATATGAGGAAGATCCTTTTTATAGCAACTCTACTTTTTATCTCAAAAATTTGTTTTTCGCAACAATCAATTTACACTATCGACTTTTATATTGGCTATCTAAGATATCAAAATGATTCAGTTCATTTTGAGTCGCCCAAACATATCACAACAACTACTTCTGGATTGACAAACATAATTTCCATCGGCAGGACAATAAACTATGAATTTGGTATAAAAGTCGAGATACTCAAAAGTAGATTCCAAGACACATTAAGTTATATTGTCGGCAAGGCTTATTATATCAAGAAGGCTGGCAAATGGGAAGAGATTTTAAAATTCTGTCATGACTGGGAGACAGTTGCCTTAATTACGGAAAGAATACGATTTAGCCCACCAAAATATGTTTGGGGTGGCGGTTCTACCTTAGAACCTATCGAATATGAGGTTCGACAAAATGACTATTATTACATTTCCAAATAACGACTGCTGCCAACAAGGGGTTTTCTGCTATGCTGGCTTCAGAACATATCCTCATCGACATAACGCTAATCAGCTACAGTCCCATCTTCACGAACATAACCGAGCTTTGGAATATACCATCAGCTTTCTATCTTTGATAAGCAACAGTCCCGGGCTGAAGTAACACAGAATATCAGCACAGCAGAAAGCCCTGGACGTTGTGTGCAACTTGAGATGACCCCTACATAATTAGATCCAAGTCAACGAAATCACAAATGAGTAAAACTATTAGATATGCCATAGCCTTTTACGGGATAGGGACCTTTTGTTTCTTACTCGGCCTTAGTTTAAATGGGTCTGCAGCTAAAGAAAAAAATATAAAATATGTATTGTTGTTCGCAGGAATAAGTATAATTGGTTTGTATCTAGGATTAAGTTGGAAAAAACCTTCCTATGGCGGAGGCGTAGTACGTAAGTATGGTGCAATTTCTATTGGTATTCTTTGTGGACTTTATTCAATTTATTTATTGGTTAAACTCTTGTAATTGACAACTAGCAGCACACAACAAACGCATTTGTGCTATTGGGGTGCGACGCAAAGCGTCGGTCAACAGCAGTAACGCTGTTCAGCTTTTTGTCCCAGCTTGACATTTACTATTTAACTTTTGAATAAAATTTCTACTTTAGTTCTTCGTTCGGCTGCCGTCGCCGGGGGCGACGAATAGATGAAGCCCCCAACAGCACAAATGCCTAACGTTATGTGCAACTTTAGCTACAACACTCAACTTTTATGATCGTCCCCTCAGATCCAGACTATATCGATACCAAACTTGTAAAGAAAGGTTCTGAACAGGTTGATCGAGTTTTTCAAGAGCTCGCAAATTGGATAACTCAACAGTTTGACACAAAAGTTCTCAATATATTCTATGACAAGATTGATACTGACAAAAACAGACCGAGACTCAACATTATTTTTGAGTTTGAAACAGAGAAGACAAAATTTATTGACAGTAACGGAAACTTTGACTCACTTAAACAAAAATTAATTGCAGATAAATTTATAGAAATTCTCAAAAATAAGTTCCCCACAAAAAAATTTGATACCGAAAGACTATTTGTAATTTTTAGTGCCTTTGAACCAGTTGCCAGGATAGAAGCAGTATGGAGCATTCCCAAAAAGGAAATTGACAGATTAAAAAAAGAATTACACAGTAAAAATGTTTGGGAAATTTATAATGATTTTGAATTGACAACAATCTTCTTTTATTCAGAAAAGCAAATTGGGGAATACACAAATAATGGAACAGTTGCATTAATTAAGGATAAATTTCTCAAAGTCTTGAAAAAATATGATGAGTTTGATTATATAAAGGAAACGACAGCTTTCATTGCGTATGACAGTAAAGAAAAGTTTGACGATTATTATCAAGGCAATTGGTTTTACTACTACAAGAGATAAGAAAAGCTGCACATAACAGTGGCATTTGTTCTATTGGGGCTGACGAATAGCGTCTTTCACCTTTCGGTTCGCTACTCAACTTTTTATCCCAGCTTAACTTTACTATTCAGCAACAGAATAAATTTTTATCTTTAGTAACAACGTTCAGCAGCCGTCGCCGGGGGCGATGAATAGCTGAAGTCCCCAACAGCACAAATGCCTAACGTTAGCGGTTATTGTAAAATGAATCTCAAACCAATTATCACATTTATTACATTTCTTTTTCTTCTCGCATCCTGCAAGGAGTCAAATGAACAATTGTTGGACAAAGCCTATAAACTCAGCAAGCAAAAAAAATACGACAAAGCAATTGAAATTAACACGGAGGTGATAAAACGTAACAGCAAATTGCAGTTAGCATATTATAACAGAGGGTTTGATTACATGACCATAAAAAATTATCCGAAAGCTCTTGCAGATTTCAATAAAGTCATGGCTCTGCAATCACATGGCAACTTAATCATAACATACAATAAAGACTCCCCATTGACAGACGAAGAAGCAAGAGCACAAGTCCCTTATAATGACGCTTTGTATCAAAGAGCTCAAGTGAAGTTTTATATGGATAGCCTTAAAAGTTCTTATCTGGATTTTCAAACTTTGATTAACAATAACTATGAAGAAAAAAGCAATTGTATTATTTGGCAAGGGACTCTTTGGGTTAAAGATGGCAAAACCGACAAAGCTTGTGATTATTTCGCTAAGGCAAAACAGTTTGCTTTAACTGAAGATGATAAACATGAAGCAGATGAAATGATAAAAACCTATTGTGGACAGCCGAACAACAACCGCTAACATGCGGCTTGGCGAGAGCCTGCAACGTGTTGGCCTCGCCGTTAAATAAAAATATATTTGTAGTGCGGCTCGGCCGGAAGTGTCTTTTAATTTGACGGCCTTCGCCAAGCCCTGAACGTTGTATGCAATCTGAAAATTCAGTATTTAATATGTAACACAATGAAAAAATTCTTGCTTGCTTTTCTGATATCCTTTATAAGTATTAATGCTTTCAGCCAGTCAGAAACAGAGCATTTTAGCTTTCCCGCTGAATTTGAAAGACACGAAGCCATTTGGATGAGTTGGAGAATACCATTAACTAGCCGTGGAATTGATAAAACCCAAACTCTTTTACAAATAATTAAAACACTTACTCCCTATGTAAAAATTAATTTATTTATTGATCATGATTCTCTTAATAATTATTTACATGAACAATTTGCAAAGCAGGGAATAGACAAAAGCAAAGTGCAAACCTTTGTCTTTCCTACTCCCTATAGCAATGTTCGTGATCCCGGTCCTGTTTTTTTAAAAGGCAACAAAGGCAATCTCATGATTGCCGATATGAAGTGGAGTTTTTATGGAAATGCGTCAAATATTTTCAGTCCGGGAGTAATAAGAGTAGACACCATTGATCATTTCGTAGCAAAAAAATTGAATCTTCCCATACGCAGCTCAACACTGGTGAGTGAAGGAGGCGCCAGGGAGTTTAACGGAAAGGGTACGATGATGGTTGTTGAATATACAGAAATGCATCGCAATAAAGATTGGAGCAGGGATTCAATAGAAAAAGAACTTTTACGAATGTTCGGACAGAAAAAGCTCATCTGGTTAAAACAATGCCCTGCTCATGATAATGGGGGTAAAACATTTACACTTACGTCCGGTAAAGTATCTACCATCGGTCCTAGCCATATTGATGAATTTGCCCGGTTTACTTCACCTGATACCATATTATTAGCGGAGGTAACTAAAGAGGAATCGCTGAAGGATACAGTGCATAAAATTACTTATGAAAACCTGGAAGAGAACTTTCGCATACTTAAAGAATCAAGAGATCAGGACAGTAAGCCTTTTACTATTATTCGTGTTCCTGCACCGGAACTAATTACAATCGAGCGGGTCATTAATAGTACTGACTCGGCGATCATAAAGGACAATGATCTTCCACCGGAGGGTGGAAAAGTTAATGTTTTTATTGCAACCAGTTATCTCAATTTTTTGGTGACAAACGACGTTGTATTGATGGCTTCTTATTGGAAGCCCGGCAGACCGGAACTCATGAGACAAAAAGACGAACAGGCAAAAAGGATAATTGAAAAAGCTTTTCCGGAAAGAAAAGTCATTGCATTAAATGTAGAGGTTCTAAATGCTGGTGGTGGCGGTATTCATTGCGCTACCCAACAACAACCTAGTCGAAACTGATTGGAAAAAGTGTCTAGAGACTGCATACAACAGTCACATTTGTGCTATTGGGGCCGACATTAATCCGTGCTTCTTCGTGCGGTTCGCTATTCAGCTTTTTGCCTCAGCTTGACTTTACTATTGAGCTTTTGAATAAAATTTCTACTTTAGTTCTTCGTTCGGCAGCCGTCGCCTGGGGCGACGAATAGATAAAGTCCCCAACAGCACAAATGCCTGTCCGTTAGCTGTAATTTTTGCGGACTCTCATAAGCAAACCAATCAAAGATGAAATCAAAAATCAAAACATTATTAATAATTACACTTCTTTCGACACAACTTCTTTTTGCTCAAAAAGTAGAAAAGAAGTTTGTAACTATTGACAAAGTAAAAATTGCGTATAAAACTTTCAATCTTGAAACTAGAAAGGGAAACGAACCGATTCTTGTTTTTGAAAGTGGTATGGGTGGTGGAAATTTTGAACCGATTTTTAAATACTTACCTAAAAATGTAGCAGGAATAGAATATGGAAGAAGTGGATATAACGAATCAGAAATTGATACGACTATTAAATCAGATGTTCAGGTTATTGAACGACTTCATAAATTATTATCAACATTAGAAATAACACCGCCCTATTTAATGGTAGGACACTCACTTGGAGGACCATTTATCAGACTATACACATCCATTTATCCAAACGAAGTTTGCGGACTGGTATTCATAGACCCGACAGATTTTATGCTTACCAAAGATGAAGACGAAAAAGTAAAAAAATCAACATCAAGCTTAACAGGCTACATAGATATATGGACAATTAATGTGAAAGCTATATCAAGCGACTCTACTGCATCATTAGGAATTAGAAACGAAGCAAAAAGATTACTTGCATCTAATACTCCATTTTTCTTTAAAGAATATACCTCATTACCTCCCTTAAAAAACATACCTGTCACCGTGTTAATTTCATACAACAAGCCTATTGAGTTTTACGAAACTGAAATGAATAAAAAATTGAAGTTGGGTATCAACATAGTTCCTTGGTGGAAAGAATTGGACAAACTAAGAATTGCTCATTATGCAGACATGATAAAAAATAACCAACTCAGTAAAGTTCTACTTCTGCCGGGCTACAGTCATGGAATTCACCATCAAGACCCGAAACTTGTAGCTGATGCTGTATCCGACACTTATAACAATTGTTTAGATACTAACAAGAAATAAAACTACCGCTAACAAGGGGTTTTATGCTATGCTGGCTTAAGAATATATACTGATCGTCCCGTTCGCTTATCATCTGTAGTTCGGGCTGGACGAATAAAGCCGGGCAATAGAATATAACATCAACTGCATTAACTTTACTCAGCTTCGGTTCCGGGCAGACGAATCACGGAATATCAGCACGGCAGAAAGCCCTGACCGTTATGCGCTATTTGTTTTCGACAAAAAATGATTCACTGAAATGGCTATGCTGAGGAATGCATCAAAGTTATTCTTGCTTTTCGTTCTACCGATTCTATTCGGCTGCGCGACGACCAAGTCAACTCGTGCACCCCTCACTTCTGCACAAGAGGGTTACGTTGACGCCGGTGGCGGCGTCCGATTGTTCTATCGTCTACTTGGTACTGGTCCGGATACTCTGATCATGATTCATGGGGGACCCGGATTAACGATGGACTATTTTCTTGAGGATCTTGCGCCTCTCGCCGAGCATCATGCCCTGCTTTTTTATGATCAGCGAGGGTCGGGCAGATCGACACTTGCCAGCGATTCAATATCACTTGATGCACAACGATTCGTCGAAGATGTGGAAACCATTCGCAAACACTTCGGCATCGGCCGCCTCAAGTTGCTCGGTCACTCCTGGGGTAGTGCGGTAGTAGCACTTTATGCAATGAAATACCCTGAACTTCTCAGTCAGATAATTATCGTCGGTGCATTGCCCCTGCAACAATATCAGTTGACCGATGCATTTAAACAGCTGGAAGCGAAAAGAGATAGTAATACAATAAAACGCATGCATGAATTGTATGCAGCACGCCTTGCCGATCCTGGTAATTCAGAAGTATGTTCGGCCTATTACACTTTATGGTTCCAACCTTTCTTTGGAAATTATAATAGTGCGAATCGCAGCAAAGGAGATTTTTGCGCCGGCACATTGGAATCTCGCCGCAACAAAATGTTAAGTGTAGATAAATTCACAATGGCTTCACTTGGACAATGGGACTGGCGGTCATCGCTGAGCCAGGTAAAGGTTCCCGCTCTCGTGATCCACGGAACAATTGATCCGTTGCCGTTAAGCGGAGCCAAAGCTTGGAGCTCCATTTTGTCGAATAGTCAGCTACTTCTTCTCGATGGAGTTGGACATTTTCCCTACTTGGAGGTACCGAACCGATTCTTTGAAGCGGTCGATCAATTCCTTCGGAAAAACTAGTTCAGGAATCATCCTGCACAATGTCCATCAGCGACACCAACGGCGCATAACATGCGGCTTGGCGAAAGCCTGCAACGTGTTGGCCTCGCCGTTAAATAAAAATATATTTGTTGTGCGGCTCGGCCGGAAGTGTCCTTGAATTGACGGCCTTCGCCAAGCCGTAACGTTATGCGATATTAAATGAGCCCTATAAATTCTAAAGCGACATCAAAAGTTGCACTTTTCTTATTATTCATATTCACTTCCTGTGCGACAAGGAAAGGCTTATTCTATTATAATACTACCGCCTCAAACTTAAGCGGAAAAATTAAATCAATTGACGAAAAGGGTTTTCAAGCAATTTATTCAAATGCAGGCATAATTACAGGCGACAGGAAAAGACAATTCGACTTTGAAAATGATATTAAAAGGTCTTACGACTCGACGGGGCGTTTATCTTACGAGGTCTATACTAAATCAAATGACAGCGTTCATCTTGAAATGTCTTATAAATATTCAATGAGCGACACAATTTTTCAGTATAGAAAATACAAGCAAGAGGATACATTTAGTCTTTACTCCAAAAAATATTTTATTGAAAAGTATCTTATAACGGAATTCTTAGAACCATTCGGTTACACGACATATTTTTGGAAGACCAAGTACAATCGAAAAGGCAAGGTTAAAGCGTCTTATGTTTATGAAAATAATTCTCAAACCAGAGAAATTCAATTAACCTCAAAAACCTTTACAAAATACCATCGAAAATCTGTGTCAGAGACAACTTATAATCCAGATAAAACTATTTGGTCTTTCTCAAGAAGGACTTCTAATACAAATAATGACGATATCACGATGTTCATTTCATTCCCTAAGGACGATGAAACAAAAAACTATCGATATACATACGAATATGATCGAAATAAGAATTGGATAAAACAGATTCAGTATATCAATGACACAGTAAAATTTATATTAGTTCGAGAAATAAAATGCTACTAAAAAAAATCGCATAACATTAGTATTGCCAATAGTAGGGCTGGACATGCGATTCGGGCTAATGGATCAAATATCAGCACAGCAGAAACCCCGGACGTTAGCGGTCCTTATAAAGTGACAACCTACAAGCAATTAACATGACAGACAAACTTAAAATAGTCCTTAAAATGTTCGCTGACTTTGACGAACACGAACTTGACAAAATAGTGGGTAGTTTCAAACCAAAATCTGTTACAAAAAATAGTATTCTGTTGCAAGAAGGAAGCATTTGCAAAGAATTTTATTTCATACATACGGGTTGCATTCGGGCTTTTTTCCTCGACAAAAACGGGCATGAAAAAACAAGGTATGTAATGCTTGACAATTATATCGGAACAGCACTAACAAGTTTCATTTCTCAAAAACCGTCTATTGAATTTATTGAAGCCCTTGACAATACAGAACTATTGGCAATCAATCATTCCGACTTTTATCGTTTAAATAAAGAAATGAATAGTTGGAGAAACTTCTATCAACGTATTTTAGAGATGGCCTACTCATTTCAAAATAAAAAAATTGAACAATTAGTAACGCTGACTGCAAAACAACGCTACGATATTATTTTAAAAGAAAATCCCGTTTTAATCCAACGCCTTTCCAACAGAGTATTAGCTTCTTATCTCGACCTTCGAGAAGAAACACTTAGCAGACTTAAATCCCAGTAATACGATTTTGACCTAAGTCAAAGTTCAATTCGCTTTTTACCAGCACTTTTACAAAAAAAAGTATGAAGCAAGAAAAATTGAAATTGAATTACTGGATAGTAGTTATAACTGGAGTTGCGGCTTTCTTTTTGAGTATCATTTGGTATAGCCCATTATTTTTTGGAAAAATTTGGGAACAATACCGCAATCTTCCTAATCCCAATATCCCACAATGGACAATGGCCTTTGCGCCTTTACGGGAACTTATTGCTTCTTTTGTTTTAGCCAAATTGATTATCCGTTTAAACATTACTAATTGGAAAGAAACAGCAAAATTAATGCTTTTACTATGGTTGGCATTTCATGCAGTGGGAATGGCAGGTGCCATACTTTGGGATAATATGCAATGGCAACTTGGAGCTGTTCATGCCGGAGATTGGCTGATGAAAATGCTTTTTATGGGAATTGTTCTTACACAATGGTTCAAAAAAATATTCACTCAAAAAAATACTCTTAAACTATGAAAGAGTTTGTATTACTGTTCCGTATGGACATAACGAATAAAGAAGCACAACCAACCAAAAAGCAAGTGGAAAGCTATATGCAACAATGGATGAGTTGGATAAACGAAATTGCCGACAACGACCAACTTGCAGACGGTGGAAATCATTTTTCCCGACAAGGACGAATGTTAAAACCGAACAATGAAATTATTGAAGCACCGCACATTGCCGACAATAATTCTGTTGCAGGTTATATTATAATTTTAGCTGACAATCTTGACGAGGCAACAAAAGTTGCAAAGAAATGTCCTATTTTAAACGGACAAAACACGAGTGTTGAAATCAGAGAAACTGCAACATCGGGACAATAAACTACAAACCGCTAACAAGGTATTGCCACAATGGGGGCCGACGTGCTATATTTCAACATCAGTCCTTTCTTTATACATTTGTGCTGTATTGAACGTTTGTGCTTCTAAATCCCCCACTGCGGCAATAACTGAAACGTTAGCTTAGAGATAAATATTTGAAAGAATTTAATGAAGGAAGAATTACTTATAAATCGAAACCTCTCTACTTCCATCACTTGAACAAAAACCGCGGTACATTCCTTTAGAATTAAAAATAAGTGAAGCATTTCCATCAGCATCTACACCAATCATACCTCCCTCTCCATGGATCTTAACTAATTTTTTCATCACCACTTTATTCATTGCTTTCTCAAGTGAAAATCCTTTATACTCCATTAAACAACTTACATCATAAGCAGCCACCGCTTTTATAAATGGCTCACCATGCCCGGTGCAACTGATGGCACAGGTTTTATTGTTTGCATAAGTACCGATACCAATGATCGGGCTATCACCAACACGTCCAAATTGTTTATTCGTCATTCCTCCTGTACTTGTAGCAGCAGCAAGATTTCCTTTTGAATCACAAGCAACCGCTCCTACCGTTCCAAATTTTTTATCGTCCAGATCAACACTATGATCCAAAGCTGTTTCATTACTCTTTTTTGTTTTAAGTAATTGTTTATACCTGAATTCAGAATAAAAATATTCATCCGTTTCAAATTCTATTCCATTTTGTTTTGCAAATTCTTCAGCACCTTTTCCAATCAAAAAAACATGCTCGCTTTTTTTCATTACAGTGTAAGCCAGCTCAATTGGGTTACGGATATTTTTTACAGCAGCAACAGCACCGGCAGACAGACCTTTTCCATCCATTATTGAAGCATCCATTTCATGTGTACCGGTATTTGTAAAAACAGATCCTTTTCCGGCATTGAATAAAATATTATTCTCTAACTCTATCACAGCCGCTTTAACAGCATCCAATGCATTCCCTTTCTTCTCGAGTATTTTGTACCCAGCTTTCAAGGCATCGTCCAATGCCTTCAGATATTCTGCTTCCTTTTCCTGGGTCATGCTTTTTTTTGAGATCGTTCCTGCCCCACCGTGAATTACTATTGTGAATTTTGACATGGTTGCGAATTTAACTATTTTACTGCCTTTATGACCATCTGGAAAAACTGCAAAAGGAGAATTGAAATCTTCAGATGATAATAATTAGAAAAGTCAAATAAGTTGGCTTTGTGTGATGGTAAAGTCCCCCTTCGGGGGATTTAGGGGGCCGCCTTAGGAGAGAAGTAACTCACATTCCCGTAAAAGTTTTTCCCTGTCAACAGCGGCAGTGCCCACTTCTTCACAAACCAAACCTCCTGCAATATTTGCAATCTCTGCCATCAGGTGTGCATTTTTTGTTGCAGCATATACCATGGCCGCAACAGCAATTACCGTATCACCAGCACCGGATACATCAGATACATTTCGCAAATGACTTGGAATGATAGCCGCATTTTGTAATTGCTGATAAAAAATTCCTTTTTCTGATAAAGTGATCAATGAAACTTTATGCTGCAATTGTTTTTGAAGTTGCTCATGAATATTTCTAAGCTGATAGATATCGGTAGTTTCAAACATCAGGTTCAACCCTTCCTGAACCTCTTTCATGTTTGGTTTGAAAATATCAACATTTGTATATTTGAAAAAATTCTTTCTTTTTGGGTCAACGGCAGTGATCACACCCGACGCTCTGCACAAAGCAATTGCCTCTTCAATGACTTTTTCTGTCAACACACCTTTATTATAATCTTCGAATATCAAAATATTAGGATCCTCATGTTCAATAAAATTGGATATCTGTTTTAGGAACGCTGTTTCCTCTTCCTTGCTGAGATCATCGGTTATCTCGGCATCAAATCTCAGCATCTGCTGATTGCGGCTGATGATCCTTGTTTTATTTGTAGTTTTTCGTTTAACGCTTTTTATCAAGCCCGTTGTATCGATCAGGCTTTCTTTTAGTAACTGTTCTAACTGGGCCGCTTCATCATCATCACCGATAACACCAAGCATAAAAACCTTTGCGCCAAGGCTACTGCAATTAATGGCAACATTACCGGCCCCGCCTATACGCTGTTCTTTATGATGCAATGAAACGATCGGCACAGGAGCTTCCGGCGAGATCCTGTCTACTTTGCCCCATATGTATGTATCGAGCATCACATCACCGATCACACCAATTTTCAATGAATTAAAATCATTAAATAGTTCTTCGCACTCTGTCATTTCCTTTAGTTATTTATTAAATATCCGGCTTTATTTTCTACCACCATAAAATTACGGGTTAAACCAACATTATTTTCCTGCAAGAACCAGCAAATAATTATTTATACATTTGTTTACAAAGCATAAAGATATTATGGCTACAGTATCAATTTCGGAAAAGATCTATTCGTTAGCTGGGATCATTGAAAAAACAAAACAATGGAAAAAAGAAGGAAAGAAAATTGTTTTTACCAATGGTGTTTTTGACCTCCTGCACAAAGGACATATCTTTTCACTTACACAAGCTGCTAAAGAAGGAGATGTTTTAGTTATTGGATTAAACTCCGATAATTCTGTAAAAAGATTGAAGGGAGATAGCCGTCCTATCAATGACCAGGATTCTCGGGCATTGCTACTTGCCGCTTTATCCATGGTTGATGCCGTTGTTATCTTCGGTGAAGACACACCGCTCAAACTCATTACATTTATTTTACCTGCTGTTTTAGTAAAAGGTGGAGATTATACAATTGATGAAATTGCCGGCGCAAAAGAAGTAATTGCCAATGGCGGCAAAGTAGTCATCAACCCGATCCTGGATGGCTTTTCAACAACTGCGATCATCAAGGCAATTTCTCAATAAGTTCTTCTCCTTCGTTTCTTTTTTTCCTGGTCGCAACTGCAATATAATAAAGAGGGATCCCAGCCAATGCAATAATTAATCCCGGCCAGGTAAACTGAGGTTTATAAAATATTAGTAGAACACAAAATGCAATACCCATTATAATATAAAGTGCCGGTAATACCGGATATCCAAATGATTTGTATGGTCGTTCTGCATCTGGTCGCTTTTTTCTAAGAATAAAAATCCCAAGAATCGTCATCACATAAAAGATCACTACCACAAAAGAGATCATATCCAGTAACTGGCCATACTTTCCACTTACACTCCATGCACAGGCAATTAAACATTGGACCCACAAGGCCCATTGTGGAACGGCAAATTTATTAAGGGTGCTTGCAGGCTTAAAAAATAATCCATCTTTTGCCATGGTATAATAAACTCTTGCTCCTGCCAGTATCAATCCATTATTACACCCAAATGTTGAGATCATGATCATTAATGCGATCACAACAGTTCCAATGTTCCCAAATATAACTTGTGATGCCGCTACTGCTACCCTGTCTTTTTCGGCGGATGCAATTTCATTTAAAGGTAATACAGCCGTGTACATAACATTTGTTGTTACATAAATTATAGTAACGATCAATGTGCCGAGGAAAAGAGCTAAACCAATATTTCGCTTTGGGTTTTTTATTTCACCTGCAATAAAGGTTACGTTATTCCATGCGTCACTACTGAAGATGGAACCCACCATAGCTGCAGCAATGGCGCCTAGAATAGCAGTTCCGATCAATGGAGTAAAAGTTGCTTGACCGTCGGTACTTACAGAAAGATTTCTTATTTGCCAGGCATCTGCCCAGTTTGCATCCCACACATCTCCTTTCATCATGATCAAACCAAAAATGATAAGTCCGAATAAGCTGAGAAGTTTAGTTACTGTAAACGTTGTTTGAATAAGCTTACCTCCTTTTACTCCTAACGTGTTTATGAAAGTGAGAAAGATGATCAATCCAATTGACACCAGCTGTGCTGGTGAAATTTTAAGACCACCAATCGTAAAGGCAACAAGGTCTTCGCTTACTTGTGGCAAGAGGTATGCAAGGAATTTTGAAAAGGCCACACCGACCGCTGCAATGGTGGCTGTTTGTATCACTGCAAAAAAACTCCACCCATATAGAAACCCAGCTAATGGGTTATAAGCTTCTTTTAAATATACATACTGACCTCCTGCTTTGGGATACATACCACTCAACTCACCATAGCTTACCGCAGCTGAAATGGTCATAAACCCAGTTATCAGCCATACTACTATCAGCCAGCCTGCCGAACCCACATTGCGGGTAATATCGGCGCTTACAATAAAAATACCTGAACCTATCATTGACCCTGCAACGATCATCGTTGCATCTAAAAGACCGAATGATTTTTTGAAGGTGGGTTGTTGTTCTGTCATAGCGTTGGTTTGGTTTTCAAGATAAGTATTTCAGTTTATAGAAAGAAAAACTCCTTTCAATTATGAAAGGAGCACAATAATTAGCCTATAACTCAACCGGGCTTATTTCTTTTTAGTATAAAATGCGTTCAATCCTTTCAATAACTCTGATGTCACATTGTAGGCAGTATCGGTATAATAAAACAATCCGGGCTCCCTCGCAATGATGTAAGAGTACTTTTTGTCTTTATTGAATTCCTTACAATAGTTTTTTATTTTAGTTACTATCTCCTGCTGCCTGCTCATAAAGTAGGTTTGGTATTTCTGATTAAGTTCAGCAGTCCTGTTCTTGATCTCCGCATCCATTTGAGCTAATTCATTGCCCAGTGAATCTTTTTGCCGGGGAGATAAATTACCACTCTGTGCCTGTAATTTTTGATAATAAGATTGAAAACCATTTCTCATCTGGTTGATAGTATCATTGATACCAGCTTCCCTTTTCACAACTTCAGCCTGTACTTGTTTCCATAAAAAGAAATTTGCTTCTATAGAATCCATATCAAAATAGGCTACGGGTGTTTGTTGCTTTTTTTGAATAGCAGTATCATGATTATTTCGGATAGGTATTACAGAAGATGTATTATCCTTCTTATTAAAAAAGAGAAAAAACAAGATCCCTACACCGATCAGTAAGACAATATTGAGAGCTAGTAAACCTTTATTCATGCAAATTTTTTGGCAAGTTAATCAAAGCCTTCAGGGCAAATATACTCATTCGGGTCACTTTAGGAAACAGTTAACAGGGTCAGAAGTCGATAGTCAATAGTTCAGAGTTCATAGTCCTATTCCAATAAAAAAGGAGCCAAATTTTCATCCGCTCCTTAATAATTTCAGATTCCTGACTCCGAACTATTGACTAAGAACTAAAGACTCGATTATTCCTCTTCATCAAACGTCATCGCTTCCTTTGTTGTTTGCAGCAATTCATATTCTTCTTTGCTACCAACGATCATGTTCTCAAATTCACGCAAACCTGTACCAGCAGGGATCGGGTGCCCAGTGATAACGTTCTCTTTCAATCCGAGCATATCATCAGTTTTACCATGAATCGCTGCTGAAGAAAGAACTTTAGTTGTTTCCTGGAATGAGGCTGCAGATATCCAGCTTTGTACGCCAAGAGATGCTTTCGTGATACCAAGCAATGTTGGA
>Ga0193740_1000069_pt1 | contig 26956 bp, 24 predicted proteins | sample L2s1metaG_FD_145072 | JGI IMG/M metagenome (GOLD analysis project Ga0193740, IMG submission 145072) | Soil microbial communities from a riparian zone of the East river system, Colorado, United States - L2s1 | ecosystem: Environmental > Terrestrial > Soil > Riparian zone | place: USA: East River... | reverse complement strand
ATTGGTAGACGCACCGTCTTCAGGTGGCGGCGCCGCGAGGTGTGCTGGTTCGAATCCAGTCCCGGGCACGGTTATAACCTTGTAAGTGTTGATTTACAAGGTTTTTTTATTTCGTGTGTGTCAGAAAATCACGCTTCTTTTCGCTTTCTACCACATTTTTTGACACTTAAAAGACACACGAAATGACACACCAAATTCACTGGCAAAACTTCATTAGAACGAAGTGCCAAATTGGTAGAAAAGAACAAAAAAATTCTTTTGTTCACTTCTTTTCATTTTCCCCCTTTCCCAAGAGTTTTTGTTCTCATGCCCAAAAACAAATCCCTGCGGCACACTCCTTGAGAATCTATTGCTTCACTTTTAAATCTCCTATCCTATGAACATTATCAACCGACTAAACAAGAAAGGTGACAGAATTACTTTTTATTATGACTATGGCCGTGGAGCCGGACAACGTCCTTCAACAGGAATATTTATTTACACAAAGCCAAAAGATCAAATCCAAAAAAACCATAATAAACAATCGCTTGCATTGTTAGAAACAAAAAAAAGCCAGCTTACTATTGAGCAACAGGCCGTCGGTAGCGCGTATATCCCAGCTCATAAGTTTAAAGCAAACTTTCTCGACTATTATGAGGAATATGTGAAACTAAATATTCGAAAGGGCAACCGTCATTTATTCAATAGTCTTACTCAATTCAAGGTGTTTATTGACAGAGATTTTATCTCTCCAATAGACATTACTGAAAATTTTTGCAAACGTTTTCGGCAATTTCTACTCGATAAATTTACTGGTGAAACACCGGGAGGCTATTATGCCCGTTTTAAATGGGTAATAAACGCTGCCAAAAGCGATGGTTATTTTCAAAACAATCCAACTGAAAAGGTGTTTGCTAAATCTAATCCTTCACTTAAAATAAAAGAAAACCTTGAGGTGGATGAATACCTGATGCTGCTAAATACACCTTGCCCGAATGAAGAGGTAAAAGCCGCGTTTATTTTCTCCTGCTATACAGGACTGCGCTGGGTAGATGTAAAAAAGCTGGAATGGAGAGATATTCAGAACGGAATTTTGACAACAAGGATTATTCAGGCAAAAACGGGAAAGCCGGTAACACTAACTCTCCACGCTATCGCCAAAGAAATTCTTGAAAAACAGAGATGCAAAGCAGAGGCTTGCAATAGTAATGACAAGTGTGTGTTTTTCCTCCCAACTGCTAATGGCGCTAACAAAGTACTAAATGAGTGGATTAAAAGCGCTGGTATTGGAAAATATATAACCTGGTCTTGTGCTAGGCTAAGTTTTTCAATCCTACTTCAGGATCGAAACGTTGACGATGCCACAGTAGCTTATCTATTAGGGCATACAACTACAGAGCAAGTAAGAAAAACATATAAAAGGCATAGACCAAAAAATCAAATGCATACAATCAACCATTTGCCGAGTCCGGAGCAAATGCCCTACTTTCTAAATAAGGCAGGGTAAACAAAGAGGCTTATACACAATAAACCTTTTTCAAAGGAGAAATTATAGCCAGCTAAAGCGATGCAGCAATCCGACGATATATCATAGGTTGCTGCATTGTGATTCATAAACTTCTTATGTTTTCTATTGGCTGTAACATATAGGGACAAAATAACGCAAGGTGCAATTTTTGAAAAAACTTGCGCTTTTTTAAAAAATTTCAATACTGACGCAGCGTACTTTAGCGTAAATACACCCGTTGACTGTAATTTTATAACGGGCTGCCTACATCAAAACAAAACTATGACTGTCCGAGAGATTTCCGACTATTTCAAAAACGTTGTTTATAAGGCACATCCCGAGTATGAAATTGAACCATTAGTTATCGAAGAATCATTTCATTTTTACATAGTAGTTAGACTAGGGAACGACTATTGTTATTGCTTTCTAATTTTACCAGACATTTCAACTGAACCATTAGAAAAAGTAAAACCGACCAAAAACCAATTAAAAGAATTTATGCAGACTGACATTTTTCCTAATTGTGTTTTAAAAAAAGTTTGCATTGTCAAGAGAAGTGTTGTCGGAGAACTTGAACACCGAACTTTTATCCCAGAACATTTTGAAGAAGAATAACCTATTACTAAAGCCACTTTATGCGACCGCTTATTACCATCTTTCTTTGCTTAATTGCACATTCTTTACTTTCTCAGTCATCATACGTTTATAAAAGAAACCCTGCCACAGGGACTTTAGAAGTCTTTCAAAGTAGCGGCGGACTTCCAACTGGTTCTCCTATCTATAAGATAAAAAGAAACGTCTATGGTTATCTCGAAGTCGAAAATGTAGATGTGTTAACCAATCCATTTACTCGAAAACCAGATTATAATGCATACAACAACTTTAAACCCTATCAACTCCCTGCAAAGGAAATATTTCAGACTCTTGAAGTATTAAACAAAAGAGCTGAAGTAGATTATGTTATGAGCCAACCTCAAAACAATAATCCAGAGTATCAAAAAGTAGTTCAGGCATTCAGGGAAAACTTAAAAGCAGAGTCAGCACTTGCTACTTCATACTTAAATTTTTATAACTCGAACGTCTCTTTTCCAAAAAGTTTAAAAAATGGTTGGTATGAGGTAGTGAATATTTATGACAATAGAAGCCTTGGCAAAACGTTAAACGTGGCAATAGATTACAGTTACTACATTGGTATATGCAAAGTTGAGAACAATAAAATTGCAGAATATTACAAAAACTGCCACGCATTTAATTTTAAAGAGGGGTATGTATTTCAAAAGGAGAAGATAGATGTTTCTTCAGGTATTGTATCCTGTAAAGCAACATTCAGGAAAGCCTCAAGCACTGATTATACTACAATTTATTTTCTAGATAACATTTTAGATAGTACTAAACAGATTGATAACCCCAATTTTTCTTTTTATTCAATTTATACAAGCCCGAATTTTAAGTTTCATAAGCAAAATTCTTTTGTAAGCATCCAAATAATTAGGAATAAAACAATAACTAGAGATGAAGTCCAAAATTTTGCTGCTGGTATTTATAGCACTGCCATGATAGACGTTAATCCACAAACAAATGATTGTAGGAATTCAATGCTAACAATGGCATTTCGGAAAACAAAAGACCCAAATGATAAATTTTCATTAGGCATTTACCGAGAGGAAGATAAGTTCGTATGGTTATTAAATAATTTATCATTTACGCCAGGCGACTGTAATTCAACGATACTTAATGACAAATAATTTCAAATAAAAACTATAGGCAACGGTCACGGCTGTATTACTTTCGGATGCTCTTCAACTTTAAAAAATGGAATTAATTCTTGACACCAATATTTATAGAAACCTAGTTAAAGATCTTAATGATGACCAAATTTTTGAGTTGACAAATACTGTTAAAGAGCGTTGTAAACAAGCCAATATTAAGTTGCTGTTCCCAATTAATTCGGCAATGGAGCTAATCGCTCATTTTAATGACCAACATCAAGGAGAAAGAAAGGAATGCAGGAATGCATTAAAACTATTAGTAACTCTCTCCACGACATTTTCTTCAACACATATTCACGTTGATTTTGTACCACCACTCAATGCTATTTTAGAACGGTATTTATTTTCAAAAGAAGACACTCACGCCAAAATGTATTCTAAGGTTATTACTTTGGCACAAATGCTAATTGGAAATATTCAAGCGGAACCGGATGACAAGATGAAAGGATACGTAGAGACAGTCAAATCGCAAATCGAATTTGAAAAGAAAGAAATACGAGATAATTACGAAGATTATCTTAAATCGATAAATGGCGGCAATGCTGACTGGACATATTTCAATGATGACGCTCAAAAAAAAGTGCGGCAAGAGTTTTTTAAAAAACTAAGAAACGGAACGTACTCTTTCCTAGTAGCCCAAAGTTTTATTGACAGAGCTCATAATATAATAGGACAGCAAGTTCTTAAAGACCAACAATATCTTGACAAAGTCGTAAAGTTTATGCAGGATTTTTGCCCAGCGTTACTTATGAATGAATTATTGCTTGAAAAAATTGGACACGGAGTTGAAGCAGTCAAAGACGTTGGTGATGGCAGATGGAATACTATTATAGATATTTCATTAATATTTGGAGCTTTATATAATCCTAGTAATAGCGACAAGAAACTTGTGACGGAAGAAAAAAATATTAACTCTGCTTTCGACACTTGCGGTTTTAAAAATAAAGTAATGAAACTTGCTGATCTTAAAGCTTTGATGGAAATATAATATAGTCAATGTTTTTCTTTTTTATTTCTCAATCATTGTATGCGGTCTGCCAGACCTTACGCCACAGTAGTCCAAAGTAGATTAATGAGACATCCAGGGCATCTTTGGAAAACTGTTCTTTGGCAGGTAGATCAGAGGTGCCAATTAGCTTTGCTAAAAGAGTTTTTAATTCTTTGATTTCTGCAAATAGTTGGTTTTGCATGTCTAGGCTTTTTGGATTTAAGTTATGGAAAAAGCATACTTCATGTTAGGTTGTTTCCACTTGGATTCGACTTTTTTTGGTCACTTCCACTTCCTCTTTTTGTCGGTGCTGACACAACTTTGACACTTCTTCTTCCCAATGAATTGATTGTAAAGTATTATAGGAATCCAGTCCCCGGCACCTACTTCTAGTATAGTAAATCCTATTTTTTGATTGTTTTTCGCAAGAGACTTCCTAAAAATATCCAATCTGATCCTGCCGCTCACCTGTTACCAGGTTAATAATCTCAAACCTTTTGAGGGATATGAACGAACCCATGTCGCTGTCACTGTTAATCAAAATTGATCCCATTAATATAGCGTACTTGCAAGGGTATTTTGTTTGCTCAATCAACTCATGTATCCTCTTATCTATTGCTTCATAAATAACTTCTGTGGCTTCATATAAAGGCGACTTTGCGTTCAGTACCCTGGCTTTTTCTTTGAAGAGAATTTGTTCAAGTGTATTCATTTGATAGTCTATTTCAGTTATGTTGCCTTCTATAATTTGGTCATTCTTCAGTTTCGCGAGTGCAGCTTTAGCAGCTCCGCAACAACCGGTATTCTTCACTTGCCCATGACGATTTATCTCACCAAGCTCACCGGTCTTAGTAATACCTATATGAGGGCTATAACTAATAAAAACTGCTCCATCATCCGGTACATGACTTGCAAATGCTCCCATACCAGTTAAACCAGTAAAAGGAAAGCCATTCAATCCACCCATCTTAAATGGTCCAAGAAATTCCTGTGCCCTTGTAGGATATTGAATGTTGTTTACGTCATCACTGCAAATGCTATCTGCAAGCATGATGTGAGTAGGCTCCAGTTGCAGTTTGTCTTCAATAAAATCTATTAAGCGATTTACATTGTCGATTGTTGTTACTGCATTCGGATACCATTTACGTATGATAGATAATTTTTCAGTTTTGAGCATGACAATCTATTTGAATAACAAAGTTAATTTACGGTTGATGATTAAGAATTAGGCTTGTTGATACCTAAACTTTCACGACTGTATTTTTCCGGAGCTTTAATGACCTTAGTTATGAAAGTCGCAAGGCTTTTTTGAGAAATAACCGAACCTCTTTCGGGTTCACCTTTATGAGTGATTTCATAATCCACCTCGTTGGAATTGGTAAACCATGCTGGTCGTAAAACAGTGTAGTCAAGGCTTGAAGCTTCAATAACATCAGCAGCTTTTCGATAAGGTTTTAAGATTGGTTTAAGTGGGGTGCTGTATATTTCTATTGAGCTAATAAAAATTAATTTCTTTACTTCTGTTTCTTCCATTGCTTTCACAATGTTTTTTGCCATTGCTTCAAGGTCGCCTGATAAACCGGCAAAGACAATATGTTGTCCTTTCATTGCTTCTTTCAGTCTGTCATAGTTCATCACATCACCTTCTATTACCTCCATATTGGAAGCTTCTTTATTCTTTAGCCTACGAGAGTTGCGAACATATAAAGTGAGTTGAACTTCATCGTTATTCTTCAACAGTTCGCAAACCTGCGAGCCTATGTTTCCAGTGGCTCCAAGTATTATTACATTTTTCGTTTTCATTTTTATTTGTTTTTTGTTCCGCCCAACAGAACCTTACATAGAGATGTCAAATACTGGCTGTACTGGTTTCGGAATATTATTTTTATCTACACCAATCAATTCAAGCATTTCAATTTCAATTGCTCTTGATATGGTTGTTATTGGAATATCGTTCGCTAAACCAACAAACGGGTTTTCAGTTACGTCACCAACTCTTTCTAATGTGTAAAATATCCAGGAAATAATGACACTGAAAGGGATAGCTAACCATACAAAATGATTGTGTATCCATTGGACAAAGCCGCTGCTATAATCGTCAATGATGATTGATTTGCCTATGCGCTCAAACTCACTCATTACACCAAATGGCAGCAGGATAATAAAGACCCATAATAGGTAATTATTCATTGTAGCAAATTGTCTCGGGTACGGGAAGTTTTTAATACGCTCTGCTCGTCCCTGTGCATCAATTAACTCTCCTAAAACGTTCTCCATCTGCATGTGCCGGAAAGGTTCTAAGTAGCCTTTCAGTTTCAACTGTTGTAGCAAGTTGGATTGCAATTTCATACAGGCTGTCGCCTTGTTTGATTTACCAACTGCGTAAGCATGGTCTTCTTGTGACAGGTAATCCTTTAAATCTTCATCTGCTGTACTTAAAAATTCACATACCTGATACAACTTTCTTAGCTTCAAATCCATTCGTTTTAATTGAGCGGCTTCCCAAGGCTTTGGCTGCCTTAGGTTATGGCGCATTGCCGTTAACCATGCTATATGGTAGTTGGCTATATTCCTTCGTACTTCAAAGAGTTCAGCATCAGTAACCTTCTCCTTTGCGAACTCGGGTGTGATATAGTCATTCATCATTAAAGTGAACTTGCGGGAACTGTTGACGATGGCTCCATATATCTGACGGGCTTCCCAGGCACGGTCGTAGGCGGCATTGTTTTTAAAACCAGTGATAAAGGCTAAAGCAGTACCGATTAATGCAATGGGCATCCATGGCAACGTGAGCCACTTCCAATCAAAAACATCATAGAGAATTACTGGCACTAATGCGACACTAAGAAATAAGACAATACCCGTCCATGTCCAGGAGAGCATAATCTTTAATGAGTAGTGTGGCTTGATATACATTTAAAAATTCTTTTTGAAAAATATAATTTGTATTTCTTACTTCACATCCTCTACTTCACGATGCACAAAGTTGGAAGTACGCTCTTTGATAAGCCACTTACCACCTTCTTTTACAAAAGCATCTTTATAAATGGTGTATAGTGTTGTCTTCGTTTCCTTGTCGTTTTGCTTTCCGACTAATATTACACGGCAATAACTGGTTGCTTCTGCTTTGTCACCTTTCAGGTTAATTGTCTGTTGCCCGTTTTGATGATACACCGTATGGAAGTTTGAAAGGAAACTTGAAAACGCTTGTTTCAATTGTTCCCTACCTTTCAATGGAGTAGATGGCTGACCGTTTGAAATAGATGTAACTGTGCCATCCTTGGTAAACAACAATACCTGCTTGTCAATCTCTTTGGTATCGGCAAGATTTGAAAATTCATCTACTACATACTTTATAGCCATCTTGTCTTCAATGGTTGCTATTCTTTGTTCAATACTTTTCTTTTCCATTTTTTGAGCAAAAGTTATAATTGATAATAAAGTGAATGCAATAGCTGTTGTTATAAATTTCATTGTTAAGTGTTTTCATTATTCAACGATTTCATGTCAATAACAAAGCGATATTTTACATCACCTTGTTCAAGTCTCTCAAATGCTTCGTTTACTTCCTGAATGTTGATTAGTTCAATGTCGGCAGTGATATTCTGTTTTGCACAGAAGTCAAGCATTTCTTGTGTTTCTGCAATGCCACCAATATTTGAGCCTGCAAAACTTTTTCTTCCTACAATTAAACTGAACGAACTAACAGGTAATGGTTCCGCAGGAGCTCCAACCAGAACAAGTGCTCCATCAACTTTAAGTAAGTTCAGATAGTCGTTTACGTTGTGTGATGCAGATACCGTGTCTAAAATCATATCCAATTTCAACGGCTGCTTCATTTGATCTGCATCGGTAGATAATACAACTTCATCTGCACCCAAACGTTTTGCATCTTCTGCTTTTGATTGTGAAGTAGTGAATACTACAACATGAGCTCCCATTGCTTTTGCAATTTTAATTGCCAAATGACCTAAACCACCAATACCAACAATGCCTACTTTCTTGCCTGGACCTACTTTCCAATGAGATAGTGGAGAATAAACTGTTATGCCTGCGCAAAGCAGTGGTGCAGCGGAAGGAAGGTCAAGGTTTTCAGGTATATGCAAAACATAGTTTTCATCTACGACAATGCTTTCTGAAAATCCGCCAAAGGTTTGTCCGCCAAGATGCTTGTCAGGCGAACCGAAAACAATTGTATTGCCGGGTTCACAATATTGTTCAAGTCCATCATTGCAATAATTACATTCCCTGCAACTGTCAACGATGCAGCCAACGGCTGCAAGGTCACCTACTTTAAATTTAGAAACATGATTTCCTACTGTAGTTACTCTTCCTACAATTTCATGTCCGGGTACAAGAGGGTAAACGCTGCCTCCCCAATCATTTTTTGCAGCATGTAAATCTGAATGGCAGATGCCGCAATAAAGTATTTCGATTTCAACATCATGATTTGTTACCGTTCTGCGTTTTATATCACGACCTGATAATGGAGCGTTGGCAGCTTCAGTGCCGAAGGCTTTTATGTTTTTTGTTTCCATTTAATTTACGTTGTTAGTTGTAATGTTTTTTATTTAGGCGATGTTTAGTTTCATCTATTCTATCACCTTAATTTTCTTCAACCATCTCTTTACTTCTGTTTCTGCATCAACTGCTTTTTGCTCTTTTATAACAAGTAATTTTCCGTCTCTTTCTATTCCACCTTGTATTGAGAAGCCTTCCAATATTTTACTATTCTTACAGAGCTCCCTTACGGTTTGAAAACTGCTTCCAAGACCGTATCCTGCATTTGTGTTGAATGGGATTACTGTCTTTCCACTAAGGTTGTACTGGTTTAAAAAACTCTTCATTGGCGGTGGTAACCTCATACCCCACGTAGGGAAGCCTACAAATACAACATCGTATTTTTCAATGCTGTCAACTTTTGTTTTTATTGGTGGCAGGTAGCCGGTTTCATTTTCAACAACAACTTGTTGCACTGTTGCCTGGTAGTTATCAGGGTAAGGCTTTTCAAGTTCCAGTGCTACCATCGTTCCACCTACATGCTTATGTATGATCTCTGCAATTGCCTTTGTGTTGTTTGTTCTGGACAAATACACAATTAATACTTTATTTGAAGACACTGGCTGTGCCTTTGAACAGCCTGATGTCAGGCATAAGGCAAAAAGGAATGGAAAAAAGAATGCGGTTTTCATGGTCTCATTCTTAAAATGTAGTAGCTACGGATTTAAGGATAATCCATTTACCGTTTCGTTTTTCAAGTTGCATCGTCTGCTGCAAACGCCAGTTATTTCGTGAGCCCCAAATTCTTGCATCCAAAATATTCTGACCTACAAATGTTGCCTTGTCGCCATTTATTTCTACCGAAGTTTTTACCTCTTTGTAGGAATAGTATTTCATTCGCTCACTTTCAATCTCGGAGAACCATTCTTCTTTGGGCTGCACATACCCGGTAATATGCGTTAAAGAGAAACTCTTGTCTAAAATCTTATTCAACTCTTTTGTATTCTTCTCAATCATCAATTGCGTTAGTTGGCGGGTTACTTCAATTACTTCTGATTTACTATTGTCTGTTTCCATAACGTCTTGAGTTTTTGAACCCGTTTGTGAACAGGCTGTAGTTGAATTAAGAATGAGTGACAGTAGCAATAAATTTATCAGTGCTTTCATAATTATTTTTTGTCAGGCAGTGGGCTTTTACCATGTGTTCCGGCAGAGCTTGTACCAATGCTTACGCCAATATCGTGAGCCCCTGCTATAGCTTCAGGGGCACGATTACCAACCACTTTTACTTTGGCGAATGCTGTCTCTAATTCCTGCATATCTTCTGTTGTAAGTTTTACGTCTACAGCGCCAAAGTTTTCTTGCTGGTGATTTATGTTTGTTGTACCCGGAATAGGAACAATGAACGGCTTACGTGCTAACAACCAGGCTAATGAAACCTGTGCAGGGGTAGCTTCTTTTTTAGTTGCCATTGTTTGAAGCATATCAACAATTGGCTGGTTCGCTATTATTGCCTCTTTTGTAAATCTTGGAAATGTGGCGCTAACTCTTAAATCATCTTTGTGAAACTGATGGTCGGGTTTTATTTTGCCTGTTAAATATCCCATCCCTAACGGGCTCCACGGAACAAAACCTATTCCTAATTCTTCACATACCGGTAGCACTTCATGTTCAGGGTCTCTTGTCCAAAAAGAGTATTCGTTTTGGACTGCTGTTACAGGGTATTCTTTGTGTGCCCTGCGAATGGTTGCAGCCCCTGCTTCAGATAGACCAAAGTGTTTTACTTTCCCTTCTTTGATTAAGTCTGCTACAGTTCCTGCAACATCCTCGATGGGAACTTTCGGGTCAACCCTATGTTGGTAAAGCAAATCAATATGGTCGGTTTTTAAGCGCTTCAGCATTCGCTCTACGTTCTGCCTAATGTATTCGGGGCGACTATTTAGTCCACGTCTTTCTTGGGTAACGGGGTCAACTTCAAAACCAAATTTAGAAGCAATAACAACATCTTTTCTGAAAGGAGATAATGCTTCTCCTACTATTTCTTCGCTGTAAAATGGTCCATATACTTCTGCCGTATCAAAAAATGTGATACCGCTTTCATAAGCCTTGCGAATTACTTCTATGGCTTTGCTTTTATCTGAAGGTGGACCATAAGCCCAGGCGATATTCATACAGCCAAAACCAAGGGCAGTCACTTCAAGTTTTCCAAGTTTTCTTTTATTGTTCTGCATAGATTTCGAGGTTTTATTTTGACTTTGATTGTTTGTATTACAGGAAGAAAGTAAAGATGAGCCAAGGACTAAACCGCCTGCTAAATAAGCAGTGTTGGTTAAGAAATCACGGCGGCTGAAACCGTTTGGTGATGGTATCTTTTCTCTATCAATTTCATTATTGTTCATGATGCTTATTTTATAATTTGATGACTGTAATAACCGCTCTTGTTACTCTGACATTGAAAGCAAACCTTCATCAAGCCTTGCACCTTGCACGTTTATTTTTGATAGCTCGCTATCTATCTCCTTCAAGTCTTCAGTTGTTAATTCAATGTCTACTGATTTGATATTATCGTCTATATATTCGATTTTATCCATGCCCGGAATTGGAACAATCCAGGGCTTTTGTGCTAATAACCATGCAAGGGCTATTTGAACTGGATTAGCATTCTTTTTCTTTGCAAACTGGCGAAGCATATCAACCACCGGCATGTTGGCTTTCATTGCTTCTGTAGTAAAGCGAGGGAAATTTGCTCTTAGGTCTGTGCTGCTATCAAACTTTGTATTAGGGTCTATTGTTCCGGTAAGAAAACCTGTGCCTAACGGACCCCAAGGCACGAACCCAATGCCTAATTCTTCACATACCGGCAATACTTCAGCTTCGGGCTCTCTTGTCCAAATAGAGTACTGATTTTGAACTGCAGCTACAGGATGAACTGCATGTGCTTTACGAATGGTGGCTGCACCAACTTCGGACAGACCGTAGTGCCTGATTTTGCCTTCCCGTATTAAATTTTTCAACGTTCCCACCACATCTTCAATAGGTACGTTCGGGTCAACACGATGTTGGTAAAACAAATCAATGTAATCTGTCTTTAATCTTTTTAGAGATGCTTCAGCCACTTCACGAATATGTTCGGGACGGCTATCAGTACCCACCGTAACACCATCTACTATTTTGAAACCGAACTTAGTAGCTATTACTACATCTTTACGAAATGGAGCAAGGGCTTCACCTACCAGTGTTTCGTTGGTGAAAGGACCATAGCCTTCAGCAGTATCAAAGAACGTAATACCCCGTTCAACACCTGCTCTTATTACTTTCACGCCAACACTTGTATCAACTGCCTGACCAGTACCAAAACTTAGGTTCATGCAGCCCATACCTAATGCGGAAACTTCAAGTCCGCTATTACCAAGTTTTCTATTTTTCATTGTTTATCGTTTTTGACAGTGCAAAGCTACCAAGGGCTGTCAGGGGTGGTATTACCTGAATTACGGATTTATCTACCATTTTTACTGATATGCATCTGCTTGTTGCCAATAGTCGGTTTTGATGTGATAGTTTTGATTATTCAAACCGAAGAACATGAAAAGCGTATTGAACATTAAAACGATTAGTGACTATAATAATCTAATTGGTCAGCGAACATTCCACCCCTTAATAAGTGTAGTTGACTTCTCTACTGTTAATGCATATAAGCAACCCACAGTACAGACTTTAAACTTTGGTTTCTATGCTGTGTTTTTTAAGAGCAATGAGCATTGCGAAATTCGTTACGGCAGAAATAATTACGATTACCAGGAAGGAACATTAATATTTATCGGACCTGGTCAGGTTGTAAGTATAGAGGAAGATGGGAAAGACTACCAGCCCAGCGGCATTGCACTATTGTTTCATCCAGACCTAATAAGAGGTACAACACTCGGACAGCATATAAAAGATTATAGTTTCTTTTCTTATGATGTCCATGAGGCATTGCATCTTTCAGAAGGTGAACGTCAGGTAGTGATGGATTGTTTTAGTAAGATTAATTATGAGCTTCGCCAATCGATAGATAAGCACAGCAAAAAACTTATTGTCTCTAACATTGAGCTTTTCTTGAATTACTGTGTTCGTTTTTACGACCGTCAATTTATTACCCGTGACCATGCTAATAGGGGTGTGTTGGAAAAGTTTGACAACCTATTGAATGAGTATTTTCATTCTGACAAACCACAGGAAGTAGGCATTCCTACAGTTGCTTATTTTGCTAATGAGCTTCATCTCTCTGCAAACTATTTCGGAGATTTAATTAAAAAGGAAACTGGTAAAACTGCACATGAATACATACAAGGCAAGTTGATTGATGTGGCTAAGGAGAAAATACTTGACACAACTAAAACTGTCAGTGAGGTAGCTTATGAATTGGGCTTTAAATACCCGCAACATTTTACAAGGTTGTTTAAGCAACAGGTGGGAGCTACGCCTAATGAGTTTAGGACTTCATTAAATTGAGTGTGCTAACTAAGTCTTTATTTTAATAAACAAAAGCTACCGAAGTAGCTTTCATTTTTATCAACGCTGGGGGTTATTGTATTCTTCATCCGTTACTTTTTGTAACCAGGTTACTATACCATTTTCTGTTTTTGGTAAAATATACATCTGTAGCATACCTGTGTCCGGGCTTGCACCATGCCAATGTTCTACATTAGGGGGGCACTTTACTATATCTCCTTTTCTTAGTGTTTGTCTTGGTTGACCTTTTAACTGGTGGTAACCTACTCCATCTGTAATAATCAATATCTGACCTGATGGATGCTTATGCCAATTGCTTCTGGCTCCTGGGTCAAAGTAGACATTTCCCACCACGGTGTTGTATATGCTGTCATTATCAACTAATGGAGCTGCCCAGGCATTTCCTGTAAAGTTTTCTGCCGGACCTTTTTCACCTTTCGGAAAAATAGCATTCAGTTCTTTGTTCTCTTTTTTTGATGTCTGTTCCATACAACTTGTTGTCAGCAATCCTAATGAAGCGATGGCGATAATTAATAATGTTTTCATTTTACTTATTTAAAGTGTCTGAAAATTTGTTATGGCTGAAGGACTTCTTTAGCTTTTGCTGTTTTGTTCCCCTGATTTTGATTTAAGTGTTGAGCGAAAAATGCAGTCAACTTATCGAATGGAATAAATTCTGCTTTATCGTACAAATCAACATGAACTGCCTTGGGAATAATCACCAACTCCTTTGGTTGGGCTGCTGCTTTGTAAGCATCTTCACTAAAGTAACGTGAGTGTGCATTTTCGCCTGCAATCAACAAAAGTGGACGAGGTGAAATTTCTTTAATGTACGCAAGGAGTGGGGTACTCATAAAGGATAAAGAATTTGTAGTAGTCCACCCACTGTTTGAGTTAAGTGAACGAGGATGAAATCCACGTGGAGTTCTATAATAATCGAAGTACTCTTTTACAAATTGAGGTTCGTTGCCTGTTAGCTTTTCAGGCAAATTACGAGTGCCTATTGACACTTCTCCTTTTTCTGCATCTTTCCACCGTTGTTGACCCAACTGCTCCAACATCTTTGTACGTTGTTCAAGTGTTGTTGCATCGTTGTACCCTTTTGACATCACCCTTGACATATCATACATACTGGTGACAGCTACCGCCTTTACACGCTTATCTATTGCTGTTGCGTTTAGAGCAAAGCCTGCCCAACCACAAATTCCAATAATGCCGATTTTATTTCTATCCAAATTTTTTTGTAAACCGAGATAATCAACTGCTGCGCTAAAGTCCTCGGTGTTAATGTCTGGAGAAGCTACATTCCTTGGTTCGCCACTGCTTTCTCCTGTATATGATGGGTCGAAAGCAAGAGCAGCAAAACCACGTTCTGCCATTTGATTAGCATATAGCCCTGATGATTGTTCTTTCACCGCACCAAAAGGTCCGCTTATAGCAAGAGCAGCTAAAGGCGTATCACCACTGTTTTTCGGAAGGTACAAGTCACCAGTTAAGGTAATTCCAAAACGGTTTTTAAATGTTACTTTTTGCCTTGTAACTATTTCACTTAGCTTAAAAGTGTATTCGTCTTTGTTTTTCATGTTTTGCTGTTTCTGTGTTTGTAAATTCTGACTGTGAGCCTGCCCTAACATTATTAAAAAGGCGGCTATGATTGTTCTTAATCGTTTCATTTTATTTTGATTTATATGTTTATTGTAGTTCAAAAGTGACTGTTACATTTCCTGACCCCAAAGCAGCCGCTAATCCCGAAGGGTTATCAATTCTTGCAAGCCTTGTATAGTTATACGCTGTTGAAAATGATTTATAGAAAAGCACTAAGGTGTTAGAGCCGTACAACATCAAATCTCCTGTTTGTATAGTTCCGGGGTTTGATGCATTCGCCGGCAAACTATTAGGCAAATCGAAATGCTTTTCGTTAGCATTTAAATCACTCATGTTAATGGTCATGGGCAATCTTGTCTTGAATGCTGTTACTGTTGGGTTATTGTTGACTGTTGCAGTAAAAGCAGTTGTGCCGATGGTTATTTTCATTTTCATACTGTCTGTATTTAAAACATTTTCAGGACTGCTTGTAATAGCACTACTCTTATTGCAGCAGGCAAAAAGCTGGATGCAGATCAACAAGGCTATGGATGTGAATACTGGTTTCATAATATTCTTTTTTATTCATTAATATTTTTGATGTGTTTGGCAGGGATGCCGCCAACAACGGTGTTTGCAGGTACATCTCTTGACACCACTGCTCCCGCTGCTACTACAGCATTTTCGCCAATAGTTACGCCTTGTAAAATGATTGCACCAGCCCCGATCCACGCATTCTTTTTAATATGAATTATGCCTGCAGTTAGCGTTTGTCTGTCATTTGTACCAATAGGATGTCCCTCAGATAACAGACTTACTTTGGGAGCCAGCATGACGTTATCATCGATGGTAATCCCACCCAGATCTAGAAACGTACAATCAAAATTTATAAACACGCCCCTGCCAATCTTTGTATTCCTTCCATAGTTGATTTGAAATGGCGGGAAAACCATAGTAGTGGCGTCAACTTTAAAACCAATGATCTTACCGATCAGATTTCTGATTTCTTCCGGTTCCGATGCAGCATTCAACCGAGACAGCAATTTCCGGGTATCATTACAAGCCTTAATAATCCTGAAATAATCCGGATCATTGAACGGAACAGCTTCACCCTTTAATAATCTTTGAAAAATATCTGTTTGTTGTAGATCCATGTTTTATATTCTTTACTCAGTAAAGGTAGTGTAGCTAAATAAGCTAAATGGTACACTTATCACGCAAATAGTTTCAAATACTACGTATCTTACAAAAACATCAATCAGTACAATGAATAGAGTATAATGGAGAAGATTATTTTGCATAAATCATCTGGGAGTATTGAGTTTCCTGATAATTATTTACAGCATTTTCATACGCACATTTTATGCAGCAGTGGGAGTATGAACTTTGTATTTAATGGTAAAAAATATACAGCTAAAAGTGGTGAATTTGTATTCTGGTTCGCAGATAGCCAATTGACGAACGTAACATTTTCAAAAAATTTTAAAGCGAATGTTTTATTCGTAGAAAGAGAGTTTCTGGACAATAATATTCCTGACCAAAGCTGGAGTATTGATGTCGTACTGCATTCCAGGGCAAATCCTATATTGCATTTGCACGATAAGGACAAGATGAAAGTTGTATCGAGCTTCTCACTATTGTATAATAGATATTTGGAAAGAGGACACCTTTTTTACAATGAAACACAGCAATTACAGATGCAACTGTTCCTTTTTGACATGTGGCACATATTTGCTAATGAATATGAACGTCGTAAACGCACAGTAGAAAGCGGATCGCTATACGAGCAGTTTATGCACCTGGTAAATGAACATTGTATGCAAGAACGTGAGGTGCAGTTTTATGCCAATCGCCTGCACATTACGGCGAAGTATCTGAATTACGTATGTAAACAAAATACGGATGTAACTGCATCGGAATGGATACAGCGCTACGCCAAAGAGAGAATTACACTACTACTGAAAAATAAACATCTAAACATTGCGGAAATTGCCGACAAAATGGAGTTTTCGAGTCGGTCGTTTTTCACCCGTTATGTAAAAAAATTGTTGGGTGTAACCCCAAGTGAATTTAGGAATCGATTGGCGTAAAAAAGAAATTTTCCAAAGTCTTACACCCCCTACAGGCTCACTAGTCAATTATTCCTGATGGCTTGAGCTGCTGGTTTAGTTTGTATCAATTGAAATGGTCTAGTTCTGATTTATTGGTAATGCATGATTATATTTGTTCCGACAGGTAGAAAGTGGTAACAATCGAATAATACTGGCACACTTTCAAAGTTCTTATTCAACTGTGACACATTTTTGACACACATTGTTTATAAATAATTGATTCCCACGACTGGAGGATTCCAGTCCCGGGCACAAGGCCTTCTCTGCGAAGCAGAAGAGGCTTTTTTGTTTTGCAGCGTACTAAGCCTGCTTTGCAAAGCGGAAAAACGAAAAAGCCAGGCGACACGAAGTGGCGCGAAGGACTTGGGTAAGACCAACATTTCCTGGATCATAAAATAATCCAGTCCCGGGCACAAATCACTTAAATTGATTTTCAATTTGTCAAAATAGTTTGTGTGTCAGTTTTGCCGTGATTGTGTTTGAGTTAATTCCTATCTCCTTTTCGAGACTTCATCTTTCCAAATATTTATGAAGTTGTGACCTGGCCCTGCTTAATGGGTGCAAATGATTGAACAATTTCATCCATCATGTTTTGCTTTCTAACCAGGAAATGATCTTTTAATTCGGCAAGAATCGTTTTTTCATTTTGCTCTACAAAATGATTGCCCATTGCTCTATCAATAAAGAAAATCGCAACACACAGGTCATGAAAATCACCCAGTACCTCTGTCAATTTCTTCATCGATTTTAAGCCTGTTAAAACAGGGGGAATAATATTGCTACCCGAAGGTTCCACGTACTGATAATTATACACCAGGTCCTTTACTATTTTTCTTACATCATGCAGAGTGTCATCGAATAAAACAGGAAGAGTAAATAATTGTACAAGCCTTGATTTAGTTTTTTCTATGAATGCATCTTTCGCTTGCCCCGGTAATTCAGTTGGCACGTCTTCGACCAGTTGTTTTTCCAGCTTTTTAAATGAACTCCGTTTTGCCAGGCGTAAAGCCTTAATCCTTTTCGAATCTTCATCGTTATGCAAATATTGCAAATATGAAGAAGGGTTTTTAATTGATAAATCACTTACCAGGCGTGATATCCTTTCCTGGTTGAGTTGCAGGTTCCTGATGTTACCAAGAAGGCGGTAGAATTTCCTGATGGACTTTGGAATTTTATGCTTTTGGAGAGTTCCTGATAAATTGACTAAGCGGATAAAAGCATCGAGCTTTTTTATTTGAACTCTAAAGGAATGAATATCATCTTCTTTGAAATTATGCACAAGACGTTGATAATATTTTTCAATCTCTTTAAACCTCGATTTATAAATGTCCCAGATTTCTTTGTTCCTCATACGACACCACACCTGTTTTTAAGTTTTCCCAAACCCAAGGTACTAATCTATCAAAACAAAATTTTTCATCCTCAATTTCAGTAAACTTTATCCCTGTTTTTTAATATTTTAATCGCGTCAACTAATGTGATCCCGATTATTAATAGTTGAAACAATTTTTCCATTCGTTTCCGGATGAAAATAGAACCGCATGCAACCAGCTCTCCAGGCAACCTGACAATATTTTAGCACAAAGCGGCCGAATTTGTCCACAATAAAAACCATTTGTAATACGATTCTCCATTGTTACAAACTAATTATTAATTTTCCGCTCTATGAAGGACCAAACTCAAACTGCCGAATGGTATTCTACTCCATTTATTGTTACCCATCTCAAAAAATATTTTTTCGAAAAAAGATTCCGCGTTGTGCAGGAAGACCAACCCGTTGATAATAGTGTGATCATATTTTCCAGGTTGCTGTCAAAAGAAAGAGTTGAGATAAAAGGAGTATTTCCTGAAAACGTTGTTCCGGAATTAAAACAAATTGACCTGGAACATAATAACGGAGTGATGGAAATCATGAGGTACGTTCTGGACATTGCGCTTTCTCCCTTCAGTTTTTTAAGCAGTGAAGAAGAAAAAAGCATTTGCCTGCCTGGATTGGCAGAGTATGAAGAAGTGGTGGAAAGACTAAGAGATTATTTTATTCCCAATCACCTGGAACTGAAAGTTTACTTTGTTAACCAGGATGGCTCCGTGAAATTTGTACACCTAAAACAAAACAGGGATCAAATTCTATCCGGTTTGGAAATGCCACATTGAACTGCAGTGTGAAACGTAGGGTCGTTTTATGCTCAACTGTTTTCCAGACAGGAAGCTTAGTGAAGTGCAATGCATTCAATTATTAAACAGCAATTCCAAACTTTCCTTTCCATCTAAAAACAGTGCTTTTCATAAGCAGTTACTTGATGCGAGATTACTCTCCCACCTTTTATATATGCGGTAAATGTTTTTTGCATTATGCCGATATCGCCCTGCCAGTATTTCATTTGAAAAAACTTATCATTAATAACTGCGCTAATAAATTGCTTTCGCGGTACTCCGGCAATAGATGTGTTTTTGAACCTCTTAAACCTAAACCGTTAAATCTTAAACCTTAAAACTTTTTCCAACTTCTTTCTTCACAAATAAGAATCTTGTTGACTAAAGTCATGTTTAATAAAAAAACTTCCTGCTCGAAATCATATTAGCAACCCCAGCGTCCTTTTACTTTTGATGTTAAGACAACAATTTCTTACGATTCACACTGAACGTTTCGGAACATACATCACCATTAATCAATTTCATTGAAGCGAAGGCTTTGAATTATTTCATACCGGGAAGATCCCGGTAAGCAACTGCCTTATGCGTCGGCAACAACGATTTTTTTTGCTTGTATGAAAAAGAACTTTAATCATCACTGCGGTTTTCATGGTTTAGAACACTCCCCTTTTCCCACAACGTCACCAAAACTATTATTCGCAAATCCAAACACGATTAGTTATCAAACAGTTTTTAAATACTATAGCTTATATGAGAAGAAACCGTCTATTAGGACTGCTCGTCATTTGCTTGCTATCCTTAGTAACGCAACAGAGCTTTGCACAAACAAGGACGATTAGTGGTATCGTCAGGGATGACAATAACAATCCTCTTCAGGGAGCTACGGTCACAGTGCGGCGTAGTTCAGTAGCCACATCTACCGGTTCTGATGGTAGTTTTTCACTTTCTCTTCCATCTTCTGCCACCTCGCTAATAGTTTCGTCGGTAGGTTTTGGCACTAAAGAAGTAACCATTGGAAAGGAGGTATTCTTTACCATTCAATTAAGTACCACGATGGCAACTACTGATACAGTGGTTGTGATAGCGTACGGTCAGCAAAAGAAAGCATCCGTAACCGCATCTATCAGTACCATATCTTCCCGGGAACTCATTCAATCACCTGTTGCTAACATTAGTAATGGGCTTGCCGGACGGTTACCGGGTTTGATAGCGATTCAAAGTACGGGTAAGCCGGGCTCCGATGGCTCCGAGCTTTATGTGAGAGGAATCGGTACTTATGCCGGCGGAACATCTCCTTTAGTTATGGTGGATGGAGTTGTCAGGGATACTTATAATGATATTGATCCGAACGAAGTTGAAACGATCAGTATTCTAAAAGACGCCTCTGCTACTGCCGTATTCGGAGTACGTGGCGCAAATGGCGTTATTCTCATTACCACCAAACGCGGAAGGGAAGGCGCTCCTAAAGTAAATGCTACCGTTCAAACTGCCGGTACACAATTTATGAGGATGCCGGATTATGTGAATGCATACCAATATGCAACTCTGCGAAACGAACAGGTCTCCCAGGTGTATTGGCAGGACCATGCCAGGGATGCGGATGTGTTTAATCAGCCCGATGGCTGGGCCAAGTTTATTGCGAAAAGAAATACGGGCATGACGCCACAATACACCGCAGAAGATTTAAAATATTTCCAAAATGCGCATACGCCCAAATTGGCTGATGGATCTGTAAATCCATATTATGATCCTTATTTTCATCCCGACCAGGATTGGCAAAGCCAGATTTTCAAAAATTTTGCTTCTCAGTCACAGGTAAATATTAACATAACCGGGGGAACGAAAGGAGTGAAATATTTTCTGTCCGGTGGTTATCTGAATCAGGGGGGGCTTTTCAAAACTGATTATATGCCTTTCTCTGACGAGATGGACTACACAAAGAGTAGATACAATTGGAGAGGCAATTTTGATTTTGATGTAAATAAAGACTTCAAAATAGCATTAGACTTAGGAACCCAGTTTGTTCAAATTTCAGGGATGAACAATGATGGATATAACTATGAGAAAAACCTGATGTGGACAAATCCTATGGCTTCTCCGGGTTATATCGATGGCAAATTTGCATTTAAAGAAAACCAGGGTGCAGAACAATTTAACCCGTTGTACAGTTTGGCAATGCGTAATAATTATAATCTCAATAATAACAGTACGCTCAATTCTGCAATCCGTTTAACTCATAAGCTGGATTTCATTACCAAGGGACTTTCTGTAAATGTAAGAGGCTCTTATGACAGCTATTTTTCCAGCACCTCGGGTGGACAATCTTTCCCGGTATCCTGGACTGTGCGCCCAAATCCTAATGGAGATAAACTGGATCCTATCTGGGTTCGGAATAACAATGAATCGCCTTCACAAAGGTGGAATAATTGGTACTCAGGTAAGTGGCGTAAGTTGTACGCAGAGTTCGCATTGAACTATAACCGCAGTTTCGGCGACCATACTGTTTCAGGCCTTGCAATGGGTAATTTGGAAAAGAAACACAGTCCTGATTTGCAATATCACCTTCCTCATGCTTATCAAGGTCTTGTAGGCAGAGTTACCTATCGATATAAAGAAAAATACCTGGGAGAATTTAATATAGGTTACAACGGATCTGAAAACTTTCCGGAGGAAAAAAGATTTGCTGCGTTCCCGGCGTTTTCTGCCGGATGGGTAGCTAGTAAAGAATCATTTTTCCCGGAGAATGATTATGTAACCTTCCTGAAATTCAGGGGGTCACTTGGTTGGGTCGGAAATGATAATATTGGAGGCGACCGTTATTTATACCTGCCCGATGTATGGGGCTACAGTGGTGGCGATATGGGAGGCTATTATTGTGGTCTAAATGGTTCTAACCGTAACAGGGTAAGCGGCGCCTATGAAAGTACACTCGGCAACCCTAATGTAACCTGGGAAAAGTCGCAAAAAATGAATGTCGGCTTTGAAGCCAGATTATTTAATAATAAACTAAGTGTTACGTATGATCATTTCAACGAACACAGAAAAGGCATCCTATCAAAAAGAGGAACAGTTCCAGGGATAGTTGCTGCCAGTTTGCCTGCTTATAATCTTGGAAAAGTGGATAACTGGGGCAATGAACTGGAGCTCATTTACAACGAAAGAATTTCTAATGATTTTAATTATTGGGTAAAAGCCAATGCTTCCGATAACAAAAACAAAATCATTTACCGTGATGAAGCAATTGTAAAGGGTCTCGAATATCAATCCGAAACAGGTAGGCCAATTAGCCAGGGATTATACCTGCAGGATGATGGCTTATATTCATCATGGTCTCAATTGTATGATATTGATAAAGACAATAATCCAATATTGTCTCAGCCCGTGCTGGCAAAAGATCAAAATGGTAACTCCTACAAAAATGCTGCGGGACAGCCGGTGTATGAAAGGGATCTTTCATTAGGAAATAAGGTTTTACAACCCGGCGACATCAAAATTAAGGATGTGAATTATGATGGCGTTATTGATAACAAGGATAATGTAAGATCCGGTTATACCAAACTGCCCCGGTTTACATACGGTATGTCTTTGGGATTTAACTACAAAGGGTTTGATTTCTCAGCATTATTTCAAGGTGCAGCAGGCGTAGAGGCTGACCCTATGCCGGCAACAAACCTGCATTTCAATGGTACAACGGAAGCCCTTTTTGAAGTGGATTGGAATCGCTTCACACCAGAACGTTATGCAGGTGGGGAGACAATTAATTTCCCTATAGCAGCCTATAACCGTTCGGCATATATGAACACCTATTTCCATTTGAATACTTCTTACCTGCGTTTGAAGAACTGTGAAATAGGCTACACGTTTAAACCTACACTTATTACAAAACTGGGAATTGGTTCTGTTCGTGCATATGCAAATGGATATAACCTGTACACCTGGAGTCAAAATTCAATTTGGGGAGACCCTGAAAACATGGGCTTCATGGGCTATCCACTTACCCGCTCGTTTAATGCAGGGGTTAAGGTTAGTTTTTAATTATTAATTCGAAAAAAGACAAAATGAAAAGAATATATATACCTCTTCTGCTTGTTGCCGGCTTTGTTTGGATAAGCATGAACATCGGTTGTAAAAAAGATTTTCTTGAAAAACCGAAAGGGGGTGCTGTAACCGTAGACACCATATTTCATACGCAGTTGCAGGCACGGTTAGCTGTAGCAGATATGTACAAATGGTGCATCCCTTCCGGCTTTGTATTAACTGAATCTGCAGATTGCCGTGAAGATGCCCTTACAGATAATGTACACCTGACACTCCCTGGCGCTGCATGGGTTGGTGGTAACTATAATTATGAAAACTATATTAAAGGTTCCATGACCCCTGCGGGTACAATTGACAGGGGACCTGCCAGTGTAGGTCGTGGTGATGCACCTTCATTTAATGCCTGGTACAAGGCAATCAGGAAAGCCAACCTCGTTTTAAAGAATATTGATAAGGTATCCGATGCCGATCAGGGCTGGATACCGGATGTGAAAGGACAGGCTATATTTTGCAGGGCAATGGCTCATTACAGCGCCTTCCGCCTGTATGGTGGAGTACCTATTGTTACCGATGTGCTGGAGGGTGATGGAACGATTGCAATTCCCCGTGCTTCTGTACACACTTTTGTAGAAACGATTGTTAAATGGTGTGATGAAGCTGCTGCCTTACTTCCGGCTACCCGTGAAGGAGTAAATTATGGACAGGTAACGAAGCTTGCTGCTCTGGCTTTAAAAGCAAGAATCTTACTATATGCTGCCAGCCCGCTATACAATACACCGGATAATATGAAGTCCATGATTGCAGGTGCCAGGTTTGGCAATGCAAGAGACTCTGTATTATGTTATCCTTCGTACGATAGAGAACGTTGGAAAAGAGCGGCAGATGCTTCCAGGGCGGTAATTGACGCGGCTGCTGGTTCCTTAGTTAGTTTGTATAATAACGGTAAGCCTACTACACAAGTCAACACCGACAACTACGCCGGTCTTGCCGATTATGAAGCCGTATGTAACAATGTGTATGGTACTTCCGGGGCCTATGGTAATCCGGAAATGATATTGGTAAATACATTTAATCAAAGAGATCCCACTAAAAGTCAATGGAATGAATGGGGCTTCTACAACACTTCCAAGATTCGTATGTATGGATGGGGGGCAAAGAACAATGTACCAGTAGAATTTTTACAATTGTATGAAAAAAATGATGGTACAAAATGGACAGCAACTCCAACCGGAACAAATTTTAAAGCCTACTTCGAAGGGCTGAAGTTAGACCCTCGTGCATACCAGTGTGTTGCGTGGGCCGGACAGAGATACAATGCCACAAGGACCTTTGTTGCTTATTACAAGGCATCCACAGATAACCCTGTCTCTTATTCAAAAGGTGCCGTTTGCGATGATACCAATGCCGGCGATGGTACAGGAAGTGCAGTAGAGTGCGTAAAATTTGTAGCAAGAGTAGATAACCAAAACGATAATCATTTTGCATGGCCGGTTTTCCGCCTTGCAGAATTTTATCTCAGTTATGCAGAAGCGTTAAACGAGTATTCAGGACCGTCAGGCGATCCTACTATTTACTTAAACCTGATCAGGGCAAGGGCCGGTATGCCTGCAAAACAACTTAGTTCTCAGGAAGAATTCAGAGATGCCATTCAAAATGAACGTACAGTTGAACTGGCATTTGAAATGCACAGGTATAATGATTTGCACCGCTGGTTGAAAGCACATACTGTTTTAAACCAGACTTTTCATGGTTTCGCAGTTACTGCATCAACAAATGGTGTAACGCCTAAGCCAACAAACCCATTCCTTAACTGGGATCTGGTAACCTATATAACAAGGTCATTTCCTATAAAGTACTATTATGTACCGTTCCCGCTAAGTCAAATAAGTATGAATTACCTGGGAGGTGGCGACTGGGATGGTCAAAACCCGGGATGGTAATTGGTTTGTTTAATTCATAATCATAAAATAATATGAAAAGTAGAAATATAAAACATTTGATCTGGCTGATTTTGTTGTTCGGGGTGTCTGTGGCACATGCGCAAACAAAGAAGCCTAACCAGTTAGATTCCTCAATATTTCTGACTGAAAAAAGCGGCTCCACAAAACTTATTGATGGAGGCTTCAGATCAGAGCAGGATTGGAGAAATACAGGAGCAGTTTTTACTATTTCAGGAGAAGACCTGGGAAAGACTACTGCCGGTAATTTACTGAATGCACTGCATGGAAGAATTCCCGGGTTAACAGTAGTATCCAGTCATGGTGAACCGGGTTATGACAACCCAACTCTTTATGTACGGGGTCAAAGCAGCTGGAATGTGGCAGGCAACCAGGTAGTTATCTTTCTAGATGGTTTCCAGGTTGACATGAATGCACTTTCTGCTTTGTCAACAAGCGAAATTGAAACAATCACATTGCTAAAAGATGCTGCTGCTCTTGCTATTTATGGTCTTAATGGGGGCGCTGGTGTATTAAGCGTCCGTACCAAAGAAGGAACAAAAACAGGCAAAACTAAAATTGAGGTAAGTGCTAAATATGGAGCTATGCATACAATTGCATTGCCTAAAGTAATGGATGCTTATGGGTATGTGAGTGCTTACAACCAGGCCTTACAAAATGACGGGCTACCAATTAAATATTATAACACGGAATTGTACAAAGCCAATGATGATCCTTTTCATTCTAATGTAAACTGGTATGATAAGTTATTGACAAATAGATCTGCACTACAGGATTACAACATTTCATTTCGTGGCGGTACCGAAAAAGCCCGTTTTTATGTATTAGGTGGCTATACCAGTTTTAGTGGTGCATACAAGGATGCAGATATTATTGACATGGATTTCGGAACAAATGCAAAATACCAAAGACTCAACCTGAGAGCTAATCTTGATTTGCAATTGAACAAAAATCTTTCTGTAAAAGCCAGTGTATCCGGAATTACTGAAGATCGCAATACACCATCCGGTTTTACTGCAGCCTCCGTGTTTTCTAATTTGATGAAAATCCCTGCTGCAGCATTTCCTGTAAAAAATTTAGATGGATCATGGGGCAATAGTTCTGTATATAATTTTAACCCGGTGCAATTGCTCAGGCGACATGGAATTTATAACTCGCATACCAGGTACTTGCAGACTAACGTAAACTTCCAACAAAAACTGGATGCATTTGTAAGCGGATTAGCATTGAGTGGTGGTGTTTCATTTAGCAATGTGTATGCAGGCATTTATGATAAAAAGTTTGCTGTGCCTTCTTATGAACTTAGCAAAGATGCTTACGACAATCCTGTTTTAGATGCCAACGGTATTGTTTATAAAGTAGTGGGAACGGCAAGTGAAAGTATCACGGATGAAGGTAATGACCACTGGAACCGCACATCTGCTCAATTTGGTTTTGATTACGGGAGAAGTTTCGGCAAAAATACTTTTACGGGTATGCTAAAAGCCACCCGTTCAAGTTATGTTCATGACGGCCAGACTTATGCAGTGGTGGACCAGGGTTTACGTGGTTTTGTTACGTATGATTATGCTAAAAAATATATTGCTGACCTGTCTTTCTCTTATCTTGGTTCAGGTGATTTCGAATCAGGCCATCGTTATGGATTATTCCCCGCAATCGGTTTAGGATGGATAGTCAGCAATGAAGATTTCCTGGAAAATAATTCAGTAATCAGCTTCTTAAAAGCAAGAGCATCTTACGGTTTAACGGCAAATACTAATGAAAGTTCCCGCTTCTTATATGAAAGATGGGGAAGCTGGACGGAGAATGTTTATACCCTGGGTACAACGGATGCAGGTAGAAATGGACGTACGGAAGGAGCATATGCAAATGCTGAT
>Ga0193740_1000068_pt1 | contig 27192 bp, 20 predicted proteins | sample L2s1metaG_FD_145072 | JGI IMG/M metagenome (GOLD analysis project Ga0193740, IMG submission 145072) | Soil microbial communities from a riparian zone of the East river system, Colorado, United States - L2s1 | ecosystem: Environmental > Terrestrial > Soil > Riparian zone | place: USA: East River... | reverse complement strand
CTTCATAATTTCGGAAAGTTGGGTTCTTAATTTTCGAAAGTGCACCATAAAAAATTAAACTGTTTTCAAAGTGTTCATTGAATTTAAAATGATTATTAAATCCACCCAACCACGTTTTCTGGTAAATAGCCGCCTTCGCTCTATCAGCACTTGGGAATGCCCCCGCTGCAGGACGAGATGCCTGGGGATTTTTTTGATATTCGGCTTTTGTAAGAGCACCCGGTGTTTCATAAAACAGATCACCATATAGAAAGTTGAAATGCAACGATTCTTTTTTACCTGAGCTGATCTTAGTTTGCCAGGTAACAACATCCCTTCGCATTGATGTATGATCCCTGTAACCATCACTTTGCTGGTGCGAATAAGTAAAAGAATTTCTGAATTTATCTTTGCCTTGGTTAAACTGAACATTTATATTACTATGATCATAACTGCCATAAGATAGATTTACCATTAACCCAGGTTCAGGATGCGCCGCATTACTATTGATCAAAATTGCTCCTCCTGTTCCGGCTCCATACAGGCTTCCTGCCGGGCCTTTGATCACCTCTATGGAGTTGAAATTATAATAGCTCAATTGATTTAAATAAGTATTGCCCCCGGGGTCAGTAAATGGGATCTCGTCCCAATAAACTTTTACATTTCTTACACCAAACGGTGAACGCAAAGTACTTCCCCTGATATTCATTCGGTAACTACCGGGAGAACGTTCCTCCATTCTTACTCCCGGTGTACTATTGAGTGCCGGAAGAATATTTGTATTACTGAACCGCTCAAGACTGCTTTTATTTACTTTATTAATTGCTGCAGGAACTTTTCGAAGGCTCTGATTTTGTTCATATGCTTTGACAATTACCTCTCCAAGTGTTTGTGAAGTGTCAGCAGCAACATTTTGTGAGTTTGAAAAATGATAAATGGCCATGCAAACGAGCAGGCAGGTGGCAGTTTTTCGCATAGTATTGGTTTGTAGATAGTACAAAAGTACATTATTCAACTCCGTAAAAACAAAACCGCCAGTATACTGGCGGTTTTGTACTTCAGAAAAAATTATTCCTTAAAACTATTATCATGTTCAGCTTTTACCTGGCAATAACAATTTTTTCAGTCCTTATATTTTTTCCGTTGGCTCCTTTAACCATCAGCACATATATTCCATTTGAAAGATTGTTTATATCCACCCTTGTGGCAAGCTCATTTGTTTGAATATTTCTTATAAGCCTTCCATTGATATTAAATAATTGCACCAGCCTGTTTTCAACAGCATAATTATATATTATAAAATAAGTACGGGCCGGGTTTGGATATACATCAATGCTTTTATTTTTCAGGTCATCTGATACTTTGCTTTCAGTGAGTAATTGACTCATTGCTTTTGCCGGACCAGGAGTTTGATAGGTGAATTCCAAAATACTTCCAGGATTTGCAGGCGTAGTAGTTACACCTCCTGTCGGTCCTGATGTAGAGCCACTGGAGTCACAAGCAACATATAATTTTAATCCATCTGGTGATACAACTATGTCTCTATACCGTCCCATTCCGCGGAAATAATTGATGGTATCAGAAATTATACTCTGTCCATCATTGCTCAATTTATATCTTGCAATAACACCACCCTTCAACGTGGCTACTAATAATGAATTTTGCCAACCAGGAATTGCAACGCTTCCATAAAATTCGGTACCGGAAGGTCCAATTGAAGGCCATGTCATATTATCACCGCCGGTAGGAGGATTAGAAGAAGGAAATATCGAACGTAAGGGCTCTTTTGCATTAAGTGTAGCACAATTGTTTTGTTCATTGGCTACAGCAAATCCACCTATTGTCATCCCGTTATAATTACCATCGCAGTAACCGGCAACTTGGGGCCATCCATAGTTTCGGCCAACTTGTATTGCATTTATCTCATCATCACTGAAAGGTCCATGTTCGCTGCTATACAGAATATCGGTTCCATTTACATTACCCCATACAAGGCCTTGCGGATTACGATGACCTAAGGTATATACGGCGGTTGTTTGGCCTCCATTGGTAAATGGATTATCTGCGGGGATCCATGATCCTGCATCTGGCTCTGTATTCAGTCTCAAAATTTTTCCTTCGTAGATATTAATATTCTGCGCATTGTTGGCTCTTGAAATATTATCAAATTGCCCGGCGCCCATATCTCCAGCTGAGTAATATAATTTTAGATCAGGCCCAATAGACAGTCGTGCTGAATTATGATCATTACTACCAGGAATATTTTCCAATACTGTAACAGGACTTTCCAGCACAAGAGTTGAAATGTTATATGTATACCTTTCGATCCTTATTTTTCTAACCGTACTGCCTAACGATTGATAAGTATAAGAAATATATACATAAGGTTTCCCTGTTAAAAATTCCGGGTGTAATGCAAGCCCCATCAATCCATCCTGTCCACCGGCCCGAACCATTTTAGAACCTAGAGTAAGTGCAACAGTTTTTGTATTGGTTATTAGGTTTAGATAACTGACTCTTCCTGCAAACCTTTCAGTGTACCATATATTATTATCAGGTCCATAAACTAAGTCATGCGGCATTCTTTGATTGCCAATGACCGTACGCACAGAAAATGATTCATTAGCAAGTGTTTTCGGTATTGTTGATACACTCATCGGGCTGCTTGTTGACTGATTTCCTAAGGCATCCTTAGCAACCACTGTCATTGAATAAGTGGTATTTGGTAAAAGACCTGTAACACTGTAAGAAGTCCCCATGAGAAAAGCACTATTCATTTTTATTCCATTCTTGTAAACATCATAGCCAGTCACACCTACATTATCAGTAGAAGCTGACCATGAGAATGTAAATGACGTTGTTACAATATTTGCAGCAGCAAGATTGGATGGTGCAGTTGGTGGCTGTGAATCCGGAGAATTTGTAGTAACACTTAGTGAAGTGCTTGGGGTACTTTGGTTATCAACTGCATCTTTAGCTTTTACCAAATAGCTATATGTAGTTCCGGCAGTCAATCCTGAAACATTGTAAGATGTAGATGTTATGTTCGAAGGATTGATTTTTATTCCACCCTGGTATACATCATAACCCGTAACACCAACATTATCTGTAGATGCAGTCCAGCTTAAAGTAAATGAAGAATTGGTGATATTTGATGAAGAAAGATTGGATGGTGCTGTAGGCGGCTGCGCATCCATACTGTTGTTAACAGATAAATACGATCCCGGAATTACTTCACTTGGCGCTGATACACTTTGACCGGGCTTGGCCCAACCGACAGCTAAATTATCACTGCCAGTACCTTCTTTCAATAATGCTTCTATATAATATTTTTGACCTGCCAATAAAGGAATAGCATTTGACTTTTGTGTAGCAGACTTATTCCATTGTCTTGACTTTGTAGCACTCGTGTTATAAGCGATCCTTGCTTTGTTAGCCGGATCAATAGTAGTGCTTAACCAAAGTTCTGCGCTTTCATCACTGGCGATCCAGAAAACATAAGTACCATTTGTTGGCGGACAGATATACCCATATATCCTCATTCCGAAATTATTTCCACTGTTACCCTGTATTTCAAAAATGGTAAAGGTTCCTGAAGTGGAGGGGTTGTTTGGATAATTTGGATTTGCAGTAAGGTTAATTACAGAAGATCCATTAATGTTATTCCAACGCTGGAAGTTGATGCTTCCAAGACCCGGGCAACTTTGCGAAAATGAGTTTAAGAAAAAAAATACAAGGACGGTGGTACCGTAAAGGTTCTTCATAAATAGTGGCTGTTTAGGAATTAAAATAAAAGTGGTTCTTTAAAAATTAAAGTTATAACGATTGTTCAATTAAAAAATAAATAATTGAGTGATTGAAATCAATATTCTTTAAAAAAACTCAAACGCCTGATAGCACTAACTCATCTTTCTATTGAAAAGCAGGATCATTCATGTTAAAAAATGGGTTATTCTTAATTATGTATTTTTACATCTATACATCAAATATGACCCCGACAACCAAACCAATAATCGGTATTACTTGTGGCGATCTAAATGGAATAGGAACTGAATTAATAATCAAAGTATTTTCAGACAGCCGTATCCTTGAACTTTGCACTCCTGTAATATTTGCTTCAAATAAGGTCATTAATTTTTACCGTAAGACTTTGCCAGAATTTAATTTTAATTGGCAGAATATAAAAGACCTCTCCCGCCTGAATGCAAAACAAATGAACATCTATAATTGCTGGGAAGAAGATGTAAACATTACTCCCGGTCAATTAACCGAGAGCGGTGGGAAATATGCTATAAAATCATTACAGGCTGCTGTACATGAATTAAAGCAAAATCACATAGAGGGCGTTGTTACAGCGCCAATTCATAAAAAAAATGTACAATCATCTGAATTCAATTACACAGGCCATACTCCTTTTTTAAAAAGCTATTTTGGAGTAAATGATGCAGTAATGCTATTGTTTGCAAATGAATTCCGGGTTGCATTGGTTACTGAACATATACCTGTCAATGAAGTAGCGGCAAAAATCTCTAAAGAAATTATAACAAGGAAACTGAATATTCTGAATGAAAGTCTTCAAAAAGATTTTGGAATTGATAAACCAAAGATCGCAGTCCTCGGATTAAATCCTCATGCAGGTGATGAAGGGTTGATTGGAAAAGAAGAAGAAACAATTATTAAACCAGCTATAAAAGAGGCGAAACAAAATAACATGATCGTGACTGGTCCATTCAGCGCCGATAGCTTTTTTGCAAAACAATATCATAATCGCTTTGATGCTGTGCTTGCCATGTATCATGACCAGGGACTTGTTCCTTTTAAAACTCTTGCTTCAGGCGAAGGTGTTAATTATACAGCGGGTCTCCCTGTAATAAGAACATCACCAGACCACGGAACTGCTTTTGATATTGCAGGAAAAGGAAAAGCAGATGAGTCATCTTTCCGCATAGCCGTTTTTGAATGTCTTAATATAATTAACAAGAGAAAAGAGTTTGAAGAAAGCCACAAAAATCCATTGAAAAAAATTACTTCCGCAATCCTTGCCAACCAGGAAGATGAAAGGATCGAAGAAAACTAATAAACACCACGATCAATACTTCTCTTTATTATTAATGAAAAGATCACAGTTGTGATCTTTTATTATTTATAGCTATTCATTTGTGATTTTATCTCATATTTTTTGCAAAAAAACAGTGTTCATACATTTACACTTAGTAATTTTTCTATTCTTCGTTTAAGTAACTTCAGAAAAAAAGTAGAATTACTGCTTATAAAAAAAGTTATTCTTACTAAGAAAAATCTCTTGGAAAAACTATGGGATTTAAATAGTGAAATATACTTTTATACCCGTAACATTAATCCGGTACCCGAGTGAGTCCCACCAAATAACTTTCTCGGTTTAAGTATCAAAAATTTAGTTGTAGTGTTTTAGGAAAGCATCGGATCAAGAAACTTTTGCTTTGATCTCCGGACAAATAAAAACGTATATAGCTCAATTAAACCATACTTCTCATTATTCAAGAATTAATCACCCTTAAAAAGAAAACAATGAAACACTTCTTCAAACTAACATGTGCAGCGGCATTTCTTACTGCTGGAATTATTACTCTTTCCATTTTCAATAAAGAGAAGAAATTAACTCCAAAGGGTGATGGATACGGCGTTCAACAGCTATCCAACGCAACGGAACCAGGCGGTGGTGTTAATAAATGGACATTGGTTCATACTGATCCTAATCCAGGTAATGGTGACATCGGGACAATACAGGATGTGAGACAATAATCATCCACTTCCTGGATGATTATTTCTATTTGATCATGTTTTGCGAAGGAGGTTCTTTCTTTTGCAGTTTATTCGAGCCAAAATGATTAAAATTATAGCTCATGGTAAGCATAAAAAAGCTTGGCACTACGTTGGCTTTCACATCTTCAAAATAGTTTTCGCCAATTATTCGGCTAATACCATTATTCTGTTTTAAGATATCATAAATTGTAAATTTGATCTCGCCAGTATTTGTTTGAAAGAATTTCTTTGCAAAAGATAGATTCCATAAAAAAACATCCTCATTAAAACCCGCACTACGACCTGAATTGATATAAAAATCAAAATCAGTAAGAAAATAAAAACGGTTTTTGAGCCGGTAAGTGAAATCAGCAGAATAGGCCTGGTTGAAATATTTTGTATTCGATCCGGTCTCTACCTCATATGCAACCAGGTTAAAAACAAAAGCGCCGCTAACAGCCAGGTCAAAATTGTCTTTCCCATAATTTATACCAGCAGATTGATTTACCTGGAAAGTTGAAGTGAAATTCTTTTGTTTGTATAAAAGATTTGCATCACGGCTCACGTACATCATATTGGTAAGATTCACATTCAATCCCTTTATTTTTTTAAACGGGAAATTCAAGGATCCTGAACCAGAAACATTAACCGATCCGTTCATATTTTCAGGTTTATAAATGATAGTGACGCGGTTCAATGAATCAATACTGTTAACAATTTTATTCCCTGTATAGTTGACGCTAAGACTTGCAGAAAAATATCGTTGAGAGGCTAAGGCAAATGAATTATAATTAATATTAATGTTATTTACAAACTCCTGTTTCAATGATGGGTTTCCTGTTTTTATCATCAACGGGTTACTAACATCAGGAACATCCTGCAATTGATTTACATTTGGCGCATTTGTTCTTCCCCTATAATAAACTTTTATATTTTTTGAACGTGTAATAGCATAATTAAAATTGGCAGTTGGAAAAAGATTAGTGAATCGTTGATGAATAGTAGTGTCTTTTCCCGTTGAAAGAGTAACACTCCTGTTTTCTAAATTGCTAACCTGGTAGCCAAGCCCAACCTGGTAATTGAACTTTTTTAATTGATGCCTGAAATTGAATCCTGTCCTGCTTGAGGTATTTGAGTAATCAAAATAATTTGAGAGCAGAGAATTCAATTGATCATACTTGCCAGAGCTTGAATCGTAATCATATGTTTTCTTATCTGAAATAGTATTGCTTGACGAAAAAGCATAGTTTATTTCAAAAAGTTTATTCCTATCAATAGGCTCCGTATAAGAAGCGCTGATCGTATTAATTCCGGATTCGTTTTCCTGAAATACCTTCTGATTAAGATTTATAAAAGAAGCGATAGAACCATCGCTATTGTAAGCTGTGATCGGAGAAATGTTATAGTTTTTTGAATCACTGCCGCCCGGGCTATTTCTCCATCCTAAAGTAAATGTTCTGCCTACTCTTTTAAATTTTCTGCGGTAAAGTAATTCACCTGAATAATTTATTCCATCCCTATCATCGTGTTTATTTGTTCTTACTTCTGTAGCCATGTATTTTTCAATCCCATCGGAAAAGGTAACACTTGTGTCTACTGTTACTCCCTTGACTTGTTGTTTACTAAAATTGGCTGTATATAATAAAGAATTAGCAGAATCGATTGCATATTCCCATCTGGCATTTATCCTGTGAGTTCTATTACCATGAATAATATTGCTGTAAGTACTTGTTTCGGATGCGGAATCACCTGGGAAAGTGTTTCTTCTGAATTTATTTTGTTCAAGAATATTCGAATTATCTGAATAAAAATAGCTGCCTCGAAAATCGATCTTAGTACCCCATGAATCATTAAAATTTATTCCCGCGGAAAGTGGCCTGCTTACTCCTCCCGATGTGCCGCCCGATGCATTCGCCATACCCGAACCTCCAGCTCCCCCATTGGAAAATGATGAACCCCCTTGTGATGAAGCATCAGTAAACGTATAACTTACTTTATTTGTGTTGTTAGCCGACCCAACTAATGATATCCGCTGATCTCCTCTGAAGTGATTGAATGAAAAACTTCCCTCGTAACGGGAATTGCTTCCAACTCCCGCAGTAGCTCTTCCGAAATCACCTTTCCTTTTATCTTTCTTTAATTTAATATTGATAGATTTTGTGCGGCTGCCATCATCGATCTTTGTAAATCTTGCTTGTTCACTCATATCATCAAAAACCTGAATCTGGTCCACCATATCAGCCGTCAAATTCCTGGTTGCAATTTTGGGATCGGTACCAAAAAATTCTTTGCCATCAACATATACTTTTTGTACCTGTTCACCCATTGCCTTGATCGTTCCATCCTTCTGTACTTGCACACCTGGTATTTTTTTTAAAACCTCTTCTACAGTTGCACCGGGTTTTGAGTTAAAGGCATTTGCCTTGAATGAAATGGTGTCTCCATGCATTTTTACCGGGCTTGCATCAGAAACAACAACACCGATAAGCGTTTTAAATTCCGGTTTCATTATTATTGCTCCAAGATCTGCAATAAGATTAACAGCAGAAATGGAAAAAGTTCTTTTGTAAACTTCGTAACCAGAGAATGATATAAATAATTGATAATCGCCGATTGAAAGATTTTTTAGTTCGAAAACGCCTTTTGAATCAGATATGGTATAACCGACAAGTGATGAATCATTTTTTTGTAAAACAGAGATCGTTGCATTGCTAAGTGATTGGAAAGTGCTGTCACTGAGTTTGCCTTTTACTGCGCCTTGCTGCGCTGATAATAAATAAGGGAATAAGCCACTTATAATCAATAGGGCAAGGTTCTTCATGAATTGGATTTGTCGATATAAAGATAATTCCTGTTTTTCCTTTTGAAAAGCATTATGAGGATGAAATCATCAATATAAAAAACGAAAAAAGGAGGTTTTTATTTGAGAAAATAGCAAACACGAAAATACCCGGGATACAGAAGGAGTATTTACCTGGAAGAATTACTGAAAAAGTGTTTATTTGAAAATTGCGTCATTAACGCCTTTGTTTACTAGATATTCAGAGTAAGTTATCTCCACCTTTCCTTTTTTATTTTTAAGATCCTCATCTGGTTTTTTTTCTGTCCCATCATCATAATCGAAAGTGACTCCCTTTGGCAGTTTATAATCTTTAGTATTAAAAGAAAAAATGACCTTATCAGGCAGACTATAGGCAATGTATTTGCCATAGGTCATTTCCAGTTCATAAGTACCATTGTCTCTTGTAGTGTTTTTTGCCTTTTTTATCAATTCACTTTTTTCATCAATATAAAGCGTGGATAAAACGATCTCTGAATTTTCATCTGATGGTAATAGCTTGAGAATTCTTAATCCGGTGGAGGGCTCTATCCCTGCATCAACAATTTCATAGTTTCCCGACCCGGAAAGAAATTTAGCAAGATTAATATTGACCGATCCTTTTGGAATAAATGAGATGCCATTTTCATTTACAATTTTCATTTTATCGGGCTTTTTATAATACACTTTCACTGATGCGATCGGTGCCTTTATAAAAACCACGTTTGTTTTCAATTTACCTTTGGCTGTGTAATCATTTACCTTTTCCAGTTTTGCTCTTATTTTATTTATCAGCTCTTGCGGAGTTTGTCCCGCAAGTTGAATGAACAAAAACAAAGCAAAAAATAGTATGGATATTTTTTTCATTTCAGCTTAAAATATTTTTTCTTTTAAAATACCAAAAAGCGATCCCTAAAAAAGCTACCGTGTACCCAATAAGTATCGCTGCGCTTTTTACTATAGCAGAAAGATTTTCAATAGATCCTTTTTCAGTTACTCCATCAATTGCTCTTACATAGAAAAACCCTTTCCATCCCAACATATGTGTTGTAAACAGGATGGGCTTTATCGTTTCATCATAAAATGGGATCTGCATTTGTGTGAGTATAGTAAAAACAATAATAATGCAAACAGTAACTACAATTGGTCCAATGGAATTATCTGAAAAAACGGAAAGCATAAAAGCTAATGATGATACGCATATTAGCCCAATGGCTGCAAAACAAAATGCCAAAGCATAACGCCACAACACATCATCTGAGTCCATTACATTGAACTGCAGCTCCCTTGGTACACCAAGCCAGTTCACACCAAATAAAAGTATACTCAGAAACAAGGCAAGTACTGCCACCCATATCAGCAATATCATTGTATAAAAAACGGATGCCGTAAATTTCACAATTAATAGCTGTATCCTGCTAACTGGTTTTGAAACGAGCAGTCGAAGCGTTCCCATGTTTGCCTCACCGGCGATCGCATCACCCGATACCAACGCAACAAGAATTGGAATATGAATGAGTAAAAGATTTAAGATTATAAAACAAACGAGATAGCCATTCAAAATAATTTTGGTTGGAATTTCTTCAAAGCTATCTCCCATTCCACTCATCATCAGGCCAACATATTCTTTTCCGCCAAATTTTAATGCTATTTGAATTAGAATAATGATCAATGCGATAACAGCAAATGCGATATATGTTCTTGGTCTTTTAAAAATTTTAAATATTTCTATTTTCAGCAATTCTATCATATCAATGAGATGTAAGAGATAAAAAGTAATCTTCCAATGAATTTTTTTTCTGAATTGAAAATATATCCTGTTTCATCTCTCCCATTTGTTGAACAAAAGCCGGCACCTCGTCTCTTTTCATTTGCATAATGATCTTTTGCCCATTTACTGAAATGACCTTATCGGCCCAGGATGTTTGCTTCAGTTGCAATTCAAATTCTTTTGCGGACCTCGTTTCAATTTCTATTCTCGATTGTTCAGGATTCAGTAATTCATGCATATTTCCCTCCGCAATTTTTTTCCCTTTATGAATGATCAGCAATGAATCTGCTACTTGTTCCATTTCACTTAATAAATGAGAGGAAATAAATATAGTTTTTCCCAGATCCTTACTCAGGTGGTTAATTAGCTGCCGTATATCTGCCATCCCCTGTGGATCTAGTCCATTCATGGGTTCATCTAAAATAATAAGATCAGGATCATGAACCAGGGCTACTGCAATTCCCAATCTTTGTTTCATTCCCTGTGAATATGTCTTTATTTTACTATCTGCTCTTTCAGCAAGTCCTACTTTTCCCAGTTTTTCCATTAATTGTTTGCGTTTAAGTTTTAATCCGCTCATTGTTGCAAACAAATTCAAGTTCTCAATTGCAGTAAGATATTTATACAGATCAGGTTTTTCTATTATAGCGCCTATTCGTTGCAAAATTTCTTTTCTATGTGTGTAGAGATCAAGTCCAAAAATTCTTATTTCGCCTCTGGTGGGTCTAATTAAACTCAACAGCATTCGTATAGTAGTAGATTTTCCTGCACCGTTTTGACCCAAAAAACCGTAAACACCGTTCTCGTTTACAGTAAAAGTCAAATTATCGACTGCGGTTATTTCTTTAAATGATTTCGTTAATCCACTAACATCAATGATTGAAGGCATATGGTAATAGTACGAAATTCAAAATTAGCTCTAAAATTCTTTATTGAAAATGAGTCTTTTCAAAATAGGATGATAAAACTCCCTTGGAAAAACTTGCGTGAACTGAGTGCACCTATTACGTTTGTGATGTAGTAGAATAATCGCGGTATCCAACGAAAAAATACGATAACCGATCCGTTTATATTCAACCCTAAGTAAAATGAAAAAAAATATCACACTGCTATTAATTAGTCTCTCTATAACCACTCAATTACTCAACGCTCAATTAGATCTGGCTTTTGTTTCCAATTTCAGTGCTAACCCAACTAATTCCAGCAATCGCCTTGCATGGACAATTGCAAGTAACCAGGGCATAAGTAGTTTCGAAGTTGAAAAAAGCACGAATGGAGAAAACTTTAAGACTATTGCAATATTGGTAGCAACAGAAAAGTTTAATACAGAAAACTATACTTATACTGATACGGCAATCAGTGCAGACAAAATAATGTATCGTCTTAGAATATTGATTAGAAGTAGCCAGAATGATTTTTATTCGAGGATTATTTTAGTCCAGTCAAAAATGAAACTTAATGAAAATATCAGGATCATGGAAAACCCAGTCAGGGATAAACTTTTTTTAAATTACAATTCTACAAAAGTGCAGGAGACAGATATCAAAGTATATAGCCTGACAGGAAAAATTTTAGTTAATCAAAAAATAAACAGTTTTAAAGGAAATAATTTAATAACTATTCCATTAAGTGCAGGCTTTGTCCCTGGCATGTATATCCTTGAAATAAAAACTGACATTTTAAAACAAACTGCAAAATTTGTAAAACAATAACAGTTTTTCATAAAATACAATTACAAGCCAGCAGCTAACGAAACGGGCCCTTTTTATAAAGGGCTTTTTTTATACAAATATACCAGTCAAAAAATAGATCATCTTTTTAGTTGAGTGATTTTGTTGATCTACGACCTTCAATGATGAAAGACATAAAGTAATAATACTAGTTTAAAAACATCATTCTGAAATTTTTTATTGAAAATGAATCTATTAAAATTTTACTTAAAAAAAATCCTTAGGAAAACTTGCAACCATTAAATGTGCATATTACGTTTGTGTCATCGTAAGAACAATCCACAGTATCCACGAAAAACAACGATAAGCGATCCGTACTGATACCCCCTCTAAAAGAAACATTTCCCGGTAACATTACGGCTGCTTCAAAAAACTCGAAAAATCGATCCGTATAATATTCAACCCTAAGAAAATGAAAAAGATCTTTACCCTTTGCTCTCTTGTAACATTGTCATTTTTTGCGAATAACTCAAATGCGCAGATCAATGAAAATTTTGACAATGGGTTTGCTCCCCTTCAAGCTGATTGCTGGCAATTCACCAGCATGATGCATACGACCAGCCCTTCCAGTTATGTTATTAATGGGAATGGAAGTGCATACTCAGAACCACCAGTAAGTTCCGACAGTTTACGTATTATGCGTACACCTTTCCTTCTTTTCGGAACTACTATCGATATCTCTTTTGTTTACAGAATCAGCGCCAATTTAAATGGCCTGGCAACAAGATTCATAAAACTTGACCTCGTGAATTCTGCAGGAGTAATTGTTCAGACACTTGACAGCTTCAGCATTAGTAATGCTGCTACAACTGTCACCTTATACAGCCAAACGATTGCGGTTAATAATCCAGGAGTATATAGATTTTCTCTTACTATGGGTGGAAAAACAGGAGGCGGTAATGTACGTACATCAATTGATGATTTAAATGTAAATGCCCCTGTAATAGGTTGTGATGATGTCGTTATAAACAAGCTATTGCCGGTTCATCTTATCTCTTTCCAGGGTAATATGAATAAGAATAATAAAGTAACTCTTAACTGGACTGTTGCTGATAATGAGATCGCGAGCAACTTTGAAGTTGAAAGAAGTTTTAACGGAAGAGATTATGTTGCGGTTGGTGTTGTACTTGCTTCTGAAAAAATGGGAACTGAAAATTATATGTTCTATGAAACAACAACCGGTACAGATAAAGTGATGTATCGTCTTAAAATGATCGATAAACATCATGAAGTTGATTATTCAAGAATATTGATCTTCCAGTTGAAATCTGCGATCACTAATAATATCAAGATCATCGGTAACCCGGTAAATGATAAACTTACTTTTAGCTACACTTCTGCAGCTACACAAGTGGTCGAGGTAAAACTTTATGATATAAGTGGCAGGGTATTATTAAATAATAAAGTAAACAGCCTGGAAGGCTTGAACGTAATAAGCCTGCCATTAAGTTCAACTTTCAAGGCTGGTATGTATGTGGTAGAAGTAAATAATGGAACCGAACTTCAATCATCAAAATTTGTAAAGCAATAAAAACCTTATAAACTCAATTAACTTTTTATTTCTTACATAACACGTCTACTTCATTGAAAAAAAATTAATCTAATTACAAAAAGCCGAAAAAAATTCGGCTTTTTTTCAAAAGCAAATTAAATATTCTACAAGCCATCTTCCTACAATCTGGAGGGAGCAAAGGAAGAAAGGTACAAGCAATCCTCGTCAATCAAAAGATCTCCTGATACTAAGCCAAAGATTGTGACGACCTGGTTAAGACCTTGAAAAATTTTCATACACTTAGAGTATCAACGGAGACGGGCCCTATTTCTATAGGGCCTTTTTTATATACAAATAGACCAGTGCAAAAGAACTCATACTCTTTACAATAAAAATCAGATCATAATTTGTATTGCCTGTTGAATGATTTCTTTAATACACATCTTCAATGATGAAGACGTAAAGCATAATACTAAGGCAAAAATTAGTTTCAAAAAAATTTTATTGGAAACGAGTCTATTGAAATTTTACTTGAAAAAAACCCTTAGAAAAAGTTGCAACAATTAAATGTGTGTATTACGTTTGTATCAGCGTAAAGAATCCACCGATCCCCGAAAAACTCCGATAAGCAATTCCGTACTGATACCTCCTCTAAAAAAAATTTCCCGGTAACATTACGGTAGCTTCTAGAGTTAGAAACAACAATCCATCATAATTCAACCCCTAAGAAATGAAAAAGATTTTTACTCTTTATGCCCTCTTCTTTGCTGCAATGTCTGCAAAAAGCCAGGTAGTACTCAATGAAGTTTATCCTGATCCGGGTGCCACTTTCCAGGAATTTTTTGAATTGTACAACACAAGTACAAACCCAGTGCCTGAAAACCTCGACAATTACACTCTTGTTGCTTATTATGAAGAAGCTGGTGCCAAATCAGGATTCTATGTACTTGACCTGCCTAACCAAACAGTAAATGCAAAGGGATATTATGTTGGATCTTCTCTTTCAACTTTTGGTATCCAGGGACAAAGCGGTTTGAGTGCAAATTTAAACTGGAACTCTATTCCTGCAGGTGGTGCATTAACAAAATGGGAAAAGAGTGGATCTTCTTATATATCCGTTGCAGTTCCTGCAAACCTGAATGATCTTTTCGTGAAAATAACTGGTGGCGGTGGTAGCAGCGCTGCATTTCAAATTTTTGTTTACAGAAACGGAATGCTTGTCAATGGAATTATGGGGGGTAGCAATGCAAATGCTATTCCTGCTTCTCTTAAAGCTATGCCAGATTTGTTTGTTGACATGACTGGCAGCTCACCCGACTTTACCATCAAGTTTAGTGCGATAAGTGATAATAGTGTTGAATATATAACTGGAACTTCTGCAACTAATAACGGATATTATCGCCAATATGATGGAAAATGCGGTGTATGGAAATTAAGCAGTACGGCTGCAGATTATACACCCGGCCAACCAAATGGTTCAGCTGCATCTGTATTGGGTACGTTAACAATTTCTACATCGATATCTGCATACATTATCGATCCTACAAAACTATTAGTAAGTTATGATGTAAGTGCAGGTCCCGCAGATGCATTTCCTATTGTAGTTGAAGTTTACCAGGATCTTGGAATCATTGGTCAATTAGATGCAAGTGATGCTTTAGTTGATACAAAAAATATTGGCAACGCTTCTATTGGTACTCAGAGTGTAATTATGCCGACAGCCTATGATGGTGCAATAATCGTTGCTAAATCACCGGCTGGTTGCTTCGATCGGGTAATTGTGCTTCCAGCTCTTCAGTCTAAATCTACTTTGCCCATTCATCTTATCAGCTTTCAAGGTAATATGAATAAGAATAATAAAGTAACTCTTAACTGGACTGTTGCTGATAATGAGATCGCCAACAATTTTGAAGTAGAAAGAAGTTTTAACGGAAAAGATTATACTACGGTCGGTGTTGTATTTGCTTCTGAAAAAATGGGAACTGAAAATTATATGTTTTATGAAACAACAAGCGGAACAGATAAAGTAATGTATCGTCTTAAAATGATCGATAAACATCATGAAGTTAACTATTCAAGAATACTGATCTTCCAGTTGAAATCCACGGCCACAAATAATATCAAGATCATCGGCAACCCGGTATATGATAAACTTACTTTTAGCTATACTTCTCCAGCTACACAAATGGCAGATGTAAAAGTTTACGACATAAGTGGAAGAGTTTTATTAAGTAATAAAGTAAACAGCATGGAAGGCAGTAACGTGATAAGCCTGCCATTAAGTTCAACTTTCAAGGCTGGTATGTATGTGGTAGAAGTAAATAATGGAACCGAACTTCATTCATCAAAATTTGTAAAGCAGTAACCTTAATAACAAGCCATCTTCCCGAAATCTGGAGGGAGCAAAGGAAGATAGGTACAAGCAATCCTCGTCAATCAAAAAGATCTCCTGATACTAAGCCAAAGATTCTGACGACCGGTTAAAACATTGAAAGATTTTCATACACTTAGAGTATCAACGGAGACGGGCCCTATTTCTATAGGGCCTTTTTATTTTTTACGTTTAAACCTAAAAAAAGACCCTGTATCGTAGTTTTTCATCTCCTATTGCTTGCATTACCAATAAACCCGTAGTAGATTTGTTAAGAAGATTTCGTCAAATATCCGACGTAAAAACCATCGAAGACAATCCGTACTGATACTAATTCTAAAAACAATCCCTTTTTCATTACGGCTTTTTCTGCTGATGGTTAAGATCAGAGATCATTAGACCTTTTATCCAATAATCCTTTAGGAAACTTAAATCCGTATTTGATAATTCAACCCTAAGGAAATGAAAAAAATTTTTACTCTTTGTCTGCTAATATGCATTGTGATCGTAACAAGATCGCAAGCTGTGATAAACGAATTTTATCCTCAACCAGGTAATGGGAATTCTGAATTCTTTGAACTCTACAATGAAAATAACAGTCTCGAATACCTGGATAATTATACCCTTGTCTTATATTATGAAGAGGCTGGTGGTAAATCCGGATTTTATGTATTGGATTTTCCTAATGATTCAATAGCTGCACATAGTTATTATTCTGGTGCTGCTCAATCACCTTATAATATCCAGGGACAATCAAATATTACGGCAGATTTTAATTGGAATTCCATGCCTCCCGGTGGCTCATTAACAAAATGGGAAAAAAATGGATCATCTTACACTTCTGTTGCCGTACCCGCTAACCTTGATGATCTCTTTGTAAATATTACGGGTGTCGGGGGTGTCTTTCATGCATTTCTATATAAAAATGGAATCTTAGTGAATGGAGTTATTGGAGGTCTTAATGCAGCTGTTGTACCGTCATATCTTAAAGCAATGCCGAGCTTACCCGTTGATATGAGTGGCAGTTCCCCTGATTTTACAATTAACTTCAATGCTATACCAGATAACAGCCTGGAATATATTCCCAATTCTGTCGGAACAAATAATGGTTATTACCGTAGCTCCGATGGACTGTGTGGCGATTGGTTAAAAAGTGATCGGGCTGGTCAACACACACCGAAACTGACAAATGGCACATCACTAAGTTTAACTCCTTCGAACCAATTGTCAATCGCCGCGATTATATCCGGTCATGGCTCTGATCCAAACAAATCTGTGTTAACCTATAATATATCCTCAGCTCCTGCGGGTGCCTTTCCTCTTGTAGTTGAGATATATATTGATCGCGGTGTAGCAGGAGAATGGGATATAAGCGACAGCCTTATTGATTTGAGAACAATCCTCAGTGCAGCTGAGAGCAGCCAGGATATAATATTATCAACATTGAAAACTTCTGTAATCATTGTTGTAAAATCAGCATCTGATTGTTATAATAAAAATCTTCCGGTTGCAAGTTATTGGTCAGTATTGCCTGTTGAGTTGATCAGTTTCCAGGGTAACATTAACAAAAACAATAAGGTGTCACTTGAATGGAAAGTGGCAAAAAATGAAACAATTGATCAATTTGAAATACAACGAAGCTATGATGGGAATGAATTTAAAACAATTGGTGTGGTATTCGCCAGTGAGAAAAAAGATAGAGAAGATTACATATTTTATGAAACGATCAACAATTTTAATAAAGCAATGTATCGTCTTAAAATGATTGACAAGAACAATGAGGTAACCTATTCTAAAATATTGGTGTTTCAAACAAAAGCGGCTACTACTAGTAATATCAAGATCATTGGAAACCCTGTGACTGAAAAACTCATCTTCAATTATTCTTCTTATACTACGCAAGTAATTGACATAAAAATTTATGACATGGCAGGCAGGATTATCATGAACAACAAAATAAATAGCGTTGAAGGAACTAATACTATGAGTTTTCCTTTAGCCTCAAATCTTAAACCGAATATGTATGTATTAGAAGTAAGTAACGGATCTGGAATTCAAACAGCAAAATTCTTAAAGCAATAAAAATATTCAAGAGCTCAATCCGTACCGTCAAAAAAAAGTCTCCCGATACTAAACCAAAGAATCTATTGATTGGTTAAACCCTTGAAGTTTTTTATACACTTAGAGTATCAACGGAGACGGGCCCTATTTTCATAGGGCCTTTTTTATTTTTGTGTAAGGTAAGCCTGTAAATTTTTTACATACTCTTCGAATGCTTTGATACCGATTGACGTTATTTTACAAATTGTTTGAGGATAATTGTCTTTAAACTGTTTTATTACTTCGATATAACCTACTTCTTTTAATTTTTGAATTTGCACACTCAGGTTTCCGGCTGTGGCATTTGTTTTTTCCTTTAAAAAAGTAAACTCCGCTTCTTTTACACTAATAAGAAGTGACATTACTGCCAATCGCAATTGAGAATGCAATATGGGATCCAGATCGTTAAACATTCAATTGGGCTTGTTCCTTTTTATACGTTCGATACTCTTTTTCCATGATAACTCCCGGGACCAGCCAGGCAAGTATGGCTGATGCTGCAGTTAACAAAAGATCTATTTTGATTGATGTATATACGGCAACAATACAACAGATCCAGCAAAAAATACCACCCCACAACATTGGTTTGAATTTACATGCAGCGCCGGTTATAAATGTTGGTAAACCATATAGCATTAAAAAAAGCGGGGCAACATACTCGCTAAAACGAAATGAGGCAGATCTACCGGTTATGTTTTTATATTCATTAGCCCATGATCCCCATTCCCCAAAAACATTATTGATGATATTAATTAATAAAAATATACAAATACCAAACCCAAGCCATATATAATCTAAATATGGATCATCATAAGATTTTACTTTTCGTTCTTTTTTCTCCCTTATACTTAATAATATTTGTGGAATGATGGCTACTAGAGTCAGCAAATAAATATCAAAAGGAAGTTTATACTCAAACTGAACCTCTGATAATCTTACCAAAGAACATATAGCGATAACTGCTCCCCACATAATAGCGCCAATACCGGTATCATGGTAAGACTCCTTCGCCTTATTGATCATCATGGTGATCAGGTGCAGGCTTTCCTGTTCGGTTAATTTTTTTTCCTGTTCCATAAACTTATTTGTTTTGGAGTTTTTCTTTTGCGCTCAATACATGACCGGGGATAATGTAAGATATCAATATAGCCAATGCCATCAACAATAATTGCCAGTCAAACGATACATAAACTCCAATTACCATAATAGGTAAACATAAAAGGCCCGTCCATTTTAAGAGAGGGAACTGCATTAATGCCCCCATAAAAAAGCAAGTAACCGCATATACAAGTATATACAATGGAAACGAAATAGTCCACAAATCATACTTACCGAAGAAAAAAGCGAGCCCGGTATAAAGAATACCCTGGCTAATGCCAAAGACCTTCATAGTTTCACCCACAAAAGTTTTTACAGCAATTTTCCTGGAATCCCTTACTCCTTTAATAATACTTGCAATTGCTCCTATCCAAACCAGGTTCCAGGCAAGATATGGCTGTTCAAAATCGGTGAACTTCTTTAGCCCGAAATTCAAAAGGGCCGCTATGAAAATCAACCAGCCCCAAAGCAAAAGATAAAAAGAGTTATTTGCTACATCCTGTTTTGCCTTTTCAATCATTGATTGAATAAGATGCAGGCTTTGTTCGGCAGAAAATTTTTGGTTGTTTTCCATAATGCTTAATTATAAAAATGAAAACCAAATGCCCCGTTTCTAACAGGGCATTTAATTATTTAAACAACTATTTATACAGAGATAAGAAATAAGCTATTTGATTTTTTCCCCAGTTAGGATGAATAGAGGTTTCTGGCTTGAATGTTTCAAAAAGTTTTTGTGATTTTTCAAAAAGGACTTTTGCTTCTTCTTTATTTCCACCAAATTCTTCGGGGGTGAAATATTTATCTTGTGCCTCCAATAAGTACACCCTGGGATTATCAGGATTCATTTTTTTTGCTTCATCCAACATTGCGGTTGCTTCGGGACCGTAAGTCATATAACGGTTCATAGGATCACCTAACATTCTCAATGTTGCGATCATTTTCTTTACAATAGATATTTCAGAGCTTTTTTTCATTAACTCTTCAGCTTTTTTTATTTGCTTATCTGCTTTATCAGCATAAGGATCTGTTTTATCAGCTTTCGCTGCCATCATATCACCACTGGCGCCAACAATAGTACCAGCACTGGCATTGCAATAAGCAGCATAATAATAAGCAAGCCCCTGGTTTTTTTCTGCATCTGCAATTCGCTCAAACGCATTTGCTAATTCGATATAGCCTTCAGCTGTCTGTACGCTATCAAGCATAACTATTTTACTCTCCATCGCTTTTACAAATTTGTCCGGCATCTGTGCAAATGAAAAGCTCGCAACAAATATTGCGGATAGAATAAGAATTGTCTTTTTCATTGTTTATCGTTTTAAGTTTTTGAAATAATATTAAAATAGTCGATCATTAACTGCATTTTCTGTTCTGTCAATTCCAAAGCTGAAAAAAGCGCCTATGTAAACAAACATTCTTGAAGGAGGTACAATTTGCTCTTTTCTTGATCCATTAGAAGAATATTCATATCCATACACCTGTTTCATATTAAATGCATTGTTTATCTGCAATACGTACACAACAAAACTTTTGGCATCTGGCTTTCCAATCTTAGGCAGATAATTAAAAGAAATACTGAAATTGTGATACTCCTGCGTTTCGCCCATGTCAGCAAAATAGTATTTGCTTCCATCATATCTTATATTATAATAAGGCCGGCCACTTGCATAATTATAGGCCCCATTAAATTGCATCTTCCATGCCTGCACAAATTTTTTCATGACTACAGAGGCTGTATGTGTTGCGGCGAAATTTGGTTTTGTGGCATATGGAAAATTCAGGAAATCTCTCTTTGTGTCGAGATATGAATAAGATATCCAGTAATCCACATTTTTAATCGTCTTTTTATCTCTCCAGAAAAATTCAAATCCTTTTGCATCGCCAAAGCCATCATTATTTATAGCTACTTCTCTTCCACTTGTTATACCCGTCTTTACAAGATCCTCATATTTTTTATAGAATATTTCTGCACGGAAAGTTCTCAAAGCTGTCACCTTCATGTACTGAGCAACATAATGTGTTGCTTTCATAAATATTAAGTTGTCGGGTGAAGGCAAATATTTTCTTTCAGGATTCTGATAAAATATTCCATACGCTAATGATGCCTGTGCATATTTGCTTAGCTTATATGCTAATGAAAACCGCGGAGCAATATTAGTTTTGTCAAGCATTGATGATTTTTCAAACCGGCCTCCGATCTTAGCGGCAAGTTTATTTGTCAGATAAATATCGCTTTCAGCAAAAAGCGATTTGATATTTTCTTTTAACCTGGCAGAAAATTGCTGTCCGTTATAAATTGTAAAAATGGATTTCTCATCACTGTAATTATATTCGCCTCCAAAGCGAATGGCGGATATTCCTTTCAATCTTCTTTCAAGCACTAATTTCGCATTGTAATAATTCGCATCAGCATCAACATTGAATGTTTTGAATTCAAGTCCTGACAATATCACTTCGTTGTCATTAGCATCTTTCATTCCTGATTTAATATCATCCTGGTTAAGCGCATAAGAAAGCCCGACATTCATTTTCCATTTCTTACCAAGACTCTCCTTCCAGGTAATGTTGTGATACGTATTAAAATTTTTCAAACCAAATCGATCAAAATAACCAAGAGAATCAATGCTTTTTTCAGTAAAATCGAAACTGTTTTTGGCGAAATAGCCATAATATTTGATCATCCCGGTAGCTGATGTTTTAAAACGGAAATTAAAATCCCCGTTATGAATTACAGGTACCTTGGAATAATCCTGCTTTTGCTTAATGACCGCAAAGGCAAGTCCAAGATTGGTATAACTATATGCACCTCCCCACGAAAATTTTTTATTCTTTGATAACTCCTGGTATCCGCCATTTACTCCAAGTACTGATAAGCCAAAACTTGCGGAAGTTCGCTCCGGTAAATCAATTGATTCAAGTATCAATGCAGATGACAAGGCTTGTCCATACAATGCCGAATAACCTCCGGTACTGAACACTGTTCCTTTAAAAAGAAATGGAGAAAATCTTCCATACCCTGCAATGTTGGGAGCGCCACCCTGGAAAAAATTGTTGACCAATGTGCCATCAATAAAGATCTTTGTTTCTGCTGCTGTACCACCGCGAACAAATAATCCTTCACTTTCTCCTACCTGTTGTGCACCGGGCAATGTTTTTAATGCGCCGGTAACATCACCATTTGCACTTGCCGTAGTTACTATATCAATTGGAGTTAAAACAACCCCAGCTCTTTTCCGATCACTTGCTTCAAATGTTCCTGCACTGATAACAACAGCGGATAATTCTGTTATCTCTTCTTTCAACACGATATCTATTGTCAATATTCCTTTTCCTTCAACTCTTATTGTTTGTTCAAAAGGTCTATAACCAACAGAAGTTGCGGTTAAAATAAATTCACCTTTCTCCGAAGTTTTAAAAGAATATTTTCCAGATGAATCACTGGTAGCACCATCATAAGTATCCTTTAAGGTAATGCTGACACCAATAAGAGGATTTTTTTTGTCTGTTACTTTTCCTGCAATTGTGGTTTGGGCTGAAAGCAAATCAGAAACACAAATAAGCAGAATAAAAAACAAGATTTGCATAATAGGTTTCATGGTTATTCTCGCTTTGGAACAACAAACATAAAGTAGTTTATAATATAAACCAAATTTATTTTTTGGGAACTTCAAATAAAAAAGGCTCCCTTTTGAGGAAGCCTTTAATCTATCTTAAACCTTTAGTTTATTTTACCTTGTACTGCGGTATCAATTGTTTTGCCATCTCCACCATCTTCTTAATTCCTTCTTCTGGCAAATTACCTTTCTTGAATTCTCCCAATACATCAGGAAGTTTGTTCTCCATTTCCATAAGGAAATGATCTTCAAATTCTCTTACTCTATTTACAGGTACATCTTTAATCAAACCATTTGTACCAAGATAAATAATGGCTACCTGCTTTTCTACTGAGAATGGAGTGTACTGTGGCTGCTTCAAAATTTCTACGTTACGGGCACCCTTATCCAATACATTTTTAGTTGCCGCATCAAGATCACCACCAAATTTTGAGAAGGCTTCCATCTCACGATAAAGAGCCTGGTCAAGTTTCAATGTACCTGCAACTTTCTTCATTGATTTGATCTGTGCATTACCACCCACACGGCTTACTGAGATACCTACGTTGATCGCAGGACGAATACCTGAGTTGAACAAGTTTGTTTCAAGGAATATCTGCCCGTCAGTAATTGAAATTACGTTTGTAGGAATATATGCAGATACATCACCTGCTTGTGTTTCAATGATCGGCAACGCAGTTAATGAACCACCACCTTTCACCAAATGCCTGATCGTCTCAGGAACATCATTCATTTGCTTTGCAACATTATCATCAGTGATAACTTTTGCTGCTCTCTCCAATAAACGGCTATGCAAATAGAATACATCACCAGGATAAGCTTCACGACCCGGAGGACGACGAAGCAATAATGATACTTCACGATAAGCAACAGCTTGTTTTGAAAGATCATCATAAATGATCAATGCTGGTCTTCCGGTATCACGGAAAAACTCACCTATCGCTGCACCAGCAAACGGAGCATAGAATTGTAATGGAGCAGGATCACTTGCAGAAGCTGCAACAATAATTGTGTATTGCATTGCACCTGCATCTTGTAAAGTCTGCATCACACCTGCAATGGTCGATGCTTTCTGTCCGATCGCTACATATATACAATAAACAGGTTTACCTGCAGCAAAAAATTCTTTCTGATTAATGATCGTATCAACACATATCGCAGTCTTTCCAGTTTGACGGTCACCAATTACCAACTCACGTTGACCACGACCGATTGGGATCATCGCATCGATCGCTTTGATACCTGTTTGCAATGGTTCTTTTACCGGCTCACGGAAAATTACACCCGGCGCTTTTCTTTCCAATGGCATTTCATAACGTTCGCCAGTTATCGGACCACGTCCATCAATTGGTTCACCCAACGTGTTTACAACACGACCAACCATTCCTTCACCAACTTTAATAGAAGCGATCTGTCCTGTACGACGAACTTTAGAACCTTCTTGTATTCCCCCAGTGTCTCCCATCAATACCACACCCACATTATCTTCTTCAAGGTTCAATGCAATTGCACGAACTCCACTCTCAAACTCAACGAGTTCACCATAACTAACATTGCCCAATCCATAAACACGGGCAATACCATCCCCCACCTGCAACACGGTTCCAACTTCTTCCAGGTCGGCACTGGCGTTAAAGTTGCTTAACTGCTGACGCAGTATCGCACTAATTTCTTCCGGTTTGATCTGTACCATTTTCTAAAATTGTAATTTTTATTTTATTATGAACCCGACTGCATTGCTACTATTAAGCTTCCGTTGCGTCGCACTCTTAATCGTTCTGTAATTCTAATCACCACGAACTATCGAAAATTCATTTATTCACTCGTCATCTCGATATTGAACCCCTACGGGGTTCTTATTATAAATGACATTATCAACTCCGGGTTTCACCCGGAGCTACAAACATTTTACTCCTACGGAGTAAAGAATGATCCAATTATTTAAAGAACTCTTCGTTCCAAGTCTCCCCTTTAGGGAGACAGGGGGTTATCTCACCTTATAAATAAAGTCATTATTCTCAAACTGCTTTGCGATCTCTTTCAGATCATAAGCAACACTTGCATCCACCATTTTATCTCCTGTCTGTAAAACAAATCCCCCGATAATATCTTCATTCACCACCGTTTCTAATTCTATATTCTGCATTTCAGTTGTTGATTTGATATGATCAACAAATGCTTTTTTTAGATCATCACTCAATAGATATGCAGTAGTAAGTTTTACAGGAAATATTTTTTTGATCTCTTTGTACTGTTGAATAAATGCAGTTGCGATCTCGGGTAAAGCACTTTCTCTTCCTTTGTTGATCAGCAACTGAATAAATGAATTCGTTAACAGGCCAATATTATTTTGTGCAACAGCTTTTACAATTTTTCCTTTTGTATCAGATTTGATCACCGGGCTGCGAAGCATAGTTATAAAATCACGATTGCCTTTGCAAAGCGATTGCAGCCATTCCATATCACCAAACACTTTTTCCAACTCGCCTCTTTCAGTTGCAAGCCCGATCAGTGATTTTGCATATCGTGTAGCTAATCTTACGTTGGACATATTGTAAAGATTCAAGGTTCAGGATACAAGGTACAAGTAATGAATTGTGCCTTGAGCCTTGTGCCTTCTTTCCTAATTTAATTTTACTTCGTTAACAAGCCCTTTAATATGGGCTTCCTGGTCTGCTTTATTCCCCAATTCTCTTCTTAATATTTTTTCAGAAACCTCGATCACCATTTTGCCAACCTGGTTCTTTACATCAGTAATAGCTGCCATCTTTTGCGCTTCAATGGCTGCCATTGCTTCTGAAACTATTTTCGATGCTTCATTTTTCGCAGTTTCTTTTGAATCATTGATGATCTTTTCTTTTGTCTCTCTTGCTTCTTTTAAGATCTGTGCTCTTTCTTCACGAGCCTGTGCTAACAATGCCTCATGCTCACTTTTCATTTGCGCCATTTCTGCTTTTACTCTTTCAGCAGTTGATAATGCATCAGCAATACCTTGTTCACGTTGTTTCAATCCGCTGGTGATCGCAGGCCATGCATATTTTTTAAGAATAAAAAATACAACGAGGAATGCGACAAGTGTCCACATCAATAAGCCAAACTCGGGTTTTAAAAGAGGATGCATAAAATCAATTTGTCAATTAGCGAATTAGCAAATTTGAAAATGAATTTCTCATTTGCCGAATAACATTATAAAGTACAAGAGTGCGACGCAACATAAGTTTATAGAATTACCTATGCTGGCAACACAATTAAAAAACAACTTTAAAGAGCTTACTTCCCTGTTTTGTTTTTCGATCTAAAGTCTCCCCTTTAGGGGGACAGGGGGTTTTAAATACTGCATCCTCCGCCCTGTGCTTTGGATGCAGTAATGTGTTCATTAAAGAACCATAGCAAGGAAACCTACGATGATCGCAAACAATGCTGCTCCTTCTACCAAGGCGGCAGTAAGGATCATGTTGCTGCGGATATCGTTCAATGCTTCCGGCTGACGGGCAATAGCTTCAACAGCTCCTTTACCGATCTGTCCTACGCCGATACCAGCTCCCATAGCTGCAAGACCTGCACCTATTGCGCCACCTGCATTTGCTATACTTCCGATAGTCTCTAACAGAAAGAAATCCATGATTGAACTTTTATTGGTTAAAAAATAAAACTCTAGTGTGCTGCATGTGCATCATCATGATGCGGCTCTTCAAATGCCTGGCCAATAAATACTGCCGTCAACATAGAGAAGATAAATGCCTGGATGAATGCAACTAATATCTCAATGAAATAAATAAATATTGTAAATGCGATGGAGAAGATCGAAGTTCCCCAACCAGCATATTGATTCAAATTTGCAAAAATGAAAATGAGTGAGATCAGACATATTATGATTATATGTCCTGCCACCATGTTGGCGAAAAGACGTATGATCAATGCCATTGGCCTGATGAAAAAGCTCAGTATTTCAACAGGAACTAAAATGAGTTTAATTCCAATCGGCATCCCGGGAGGATTAAATATATGACCCCAATAATATTTTCTTGAGCTTGCTACGATCACAACCAAAGAAATAAGACCAAGAACCACTGTGAAAGCAATATTACCAGTTACGTTTGCAGTGCCCGGTATCAATCCAAAAATGTTATTTATAAGAATGAAAAAGAAAACCGTAAGCAGGTAAGGGAGATATTTCTCCCAACGGTTACCAAGGTTTGGCTTGGCAACTTCGTCACGAACAAAAGCAATGATCGGCTCCATTAAATTCTGCATACCCGTCGGTGCAGTTTTTACTCCAAGTCCTTTTTTGTATTTGTTAGCGATCGAAATCATGATCCAAACTAATAACGTTAATGCAAGTATCATTTGCACAACGTTGCGGGTAAGAGAAAAATCATAAACGCTTACAGCCTTGTCAATTTTGCCATCAGTTCCAACAGGTACAATTTTTCCAGCA
>Ga0193740_1000067_pt1 | contig 27214 bp, 18 predicted proteins | sample L2s1metaG_FD_145072 | JGI IMG/M metagenome (GOLD analysis project Ga0193740, IMG submission 145072) | Soil microbial communities from a riparian zone of the East river system, Colorado, United States - L2s1 | ecosystem: Environmental > Terrestrial > Soil > Riparian zone | place: USA: East River... | reverse complement strand
GGACCCATGGTCATCCCTGGAAAAGCAGTTGAATGTGGTTGATGGGCATACCGGTGAATGATCAGGCGATTTACCCCACTTACAAATGCTTTGTCGCCGAGGGCTTTTAGTGCGAACGGATGTTCCTGCCAACGGGCCGAGTCAGGATCTGCCGTAAAAGCTTCAGCCCCTACTATTTTTTGACCGTTAATATGAGCTATGGATGCAGCAAGCTTCAATGTCCTGCGAAATGGCCTTTGTATAGGTGCAACGGAAAAAATGCCATTCCAGAATTCACCCAAATTAACATCAACCCTTGACCCGATCTGCATTTCTTCCATTGGTCCCTGTTCGTAGGGCTCTATATAGGCAGTCATGCCGTGTTGCCTGCATAGTTCACGAAAATAACCATAGTAGTTGTCGGCTATCAGGTCAGCGTGTACCCTTCGGAGATCCCAAAGAAACCGCTCAGTTAAATCGAGACTTCCAACGATACGTCCACCAGTAAGAACCGGCAAATAGTTTTTCAGGTCGTAACCGCGGGACTTCCGAAAAATTTCCCCGAATCCAGGTGTCCAGTTTTGCGTACCCGCTTCATAACTGTCTATTTCAAGCCCCATTTTTCCTTTGGTGGTAAGCTGTTTAATCACCGGTAGGAATTGTTCCATCATCTTATTAAAATGAAACTGAAAAGCAAGCCTGCTATACTTATCACATTCAAGCCCAACTCCTGTGTCTGGTGCCGAGCGGTTAGGCGTTCCCGTGGGTGTAAACCCTATGCGCAAAATTGTCCAGTTACCGGCAGGAGCGTTCCAGGTTAAGAATCCATCCTGGTTCATGTATTGGGTAATATCAAGAACAGCATTCAAATCAACTATGGAAGCGATGGGAACCTTTTGATCGTTGTTTTGGTCAATGGTTGATGTCTCCCCAACATATGCACTCGTCCTGGCCCGGTGATTGGTTTTTTCCATCCAGTTTTTTAGCCGAGTTATTCCCGAAAACTGAACTTGCCGGTAGCGTCTTGTCTTAGAAGAAGTAAAACGAAAATATTTTGCCCTGGTTACCGGAATATCATAGACAATAAATTTATCACTCATTAAAAGTTCGGTTTCGAGGCCGGTATTAATAGGAGTAATTTGGCGAAACTGAACGCCGTCATCTGATGCTTCTAATACAATTGATGTTCTTTCACCAAATTCCAGTGGAATATTTAAGGTTGCGCCGGAAGGAATTGCCGAAATGAAAAAAGTAACCTGTTTTACTTCGTAAGGTTCCGCGAATTCGAATTGTAACCAGGCCGGTTGATTTTCTCCCAGAGATTGTACAACCATGCCTTCCTCCTGGTTTTTGCCTGATAATACATCGTCATTAAACTCTTTATTGTTGGAACGGATTCTAATTATCTGAAGGAGGTCTTCTCTTTCTAAGGACGGATAAGCAATGACAGCTATGTCGTTGTAATAATTTAACCGAATAGGGGGCTTTGGCAAGTTGAGATTTATTTGTTTATTTCCTGGTACAAATGTTTCACTCCAGGTTATTTGTTGCATGGCAAGTTCAGGAGTAATCCAGGGTCCACCGCTGGACGACCAACCAGGACAATTGTGCATTACAAATTCCAATCCTAATCTTTCAGCCTCATGGAATGCATGTTTTTTTAATTCAACCCACTCTTTACCAAGATATGCAATAGGGCCTTTTGGAATTCCCGTACCGACATCGAAATTGAAAATACCGCTGATACCAACCCGTTTCATTGCTTCCAGATCGAGTGTGATGCCCTCTTTTGTAACATTTCCATTTACCCAAAACCAAAGGTTTTGTGGAAAATTTGAAGCCGGTGGATTTTTGAATTCGTCTTTCAGGGTTGAAATGACATCGTTGTTAAGGATTCGACTAATGTCAGAAGGACTGATGAATGTAATAAGACCTGCTGTACTCGTACTTTTTATGAAAGTGCGTCGCTTCATAAAAGGAAAGTACAAATTAAGATTTGAATATTTTCCGTTTCTAAATGATCTAATCGATATTCAATAAAATGCAAAGCTACCTTTGAACTGACATTAATATTTGAATACTGATGTTTGATATTTGCTCATGATGCCTGATCAAATTCAATGAATCCATTCATTTGGTTATGAAATTTATTGACCACCTTATTACAGCTATTTCGTTTTTACGGAAACACAGAAAGAGAACACTGATTAAAGCTGCTTTTGCCTTAAGAGGAAAGCAAGGTCTTGAAATTGGCGGGCCAAGTACATTTTTTGGGCTGAAAAGTAGTTTTCCAATATACCTGTTTGCAAAAAGAATTGATGGGGTTAATTATAGCAGTCAAACTGTATGGGAAGGAAGCTTACAACAAGGTGAAACCTACAAATATTACGGGGATAGAATTGGCACTCAATATATTGCTGAAGCTACAGAACTAAAAGACATTCCCAATGAACAATATGACTTTCTTCTTTCATGCCACAGTCTGGAGCATGTAGCCAATCCAATTAAAGCTTTACATGAATGGAAAAGGGTGCTAAAAAGGGATGCACTGCTAATTTTAGTTTTGCCCGATAAAAGATATACGTTTGATGTAAACAGACCTTACACTCAATTCGATCATTTAGTTGAGGATTACACAACCGGGACCGATGAGAATGATACCACGCATTTTGAAGAGATACTTCGATATCATGACATTCAAAAAGATGCAGGCCTGGAAGGTGTATCCCAATTGAAAGAAAAATTAAACGACAACTATTCCAAAAGAATGGCTCATCATCATGTTTTCAGCCAGGACGTTGTAAAAAACATGCTGGAATATTGCGGTTTCAAAGTGAAGCATCAACAGGAGGAAAACTCATTACACCTGGTTACGCTGGCAATTAAGCAATAACGGGCTAATTTTTTTTGCCCATCTTATTTCTTTTGTAATCAATAATTCCGGATAGAACATTTTTTATAACAGAAAATCTTTCAGGACTGTATAGAAAATTATTTTTTATGCGGTTCAGAAGGTCTTTTTTTAACTCGGAGATTTCCGCTGGAAAATCTTTTTGATATTTAGATCGCATGTAAAAATAGTTCCTGGTCATGTAATAAAGCCTTAATGGGGAATGAAGGCTTCGTTTGGTTTTTTTTAGGTTTTTTAAAGATCTGTATGATGACTGCTTGCCCAAACTGTGCTCTAAATAAATGTTATTGAATTGAATGATCCGGTAACCCTTCCGAATGGCACGATAACAATATTCGCTGTCTACCTGGTCAATAAATAATGCTTCATCAAAATTTCCAATGGAACGAAATGAATTCAGATTAACCAGGCTACCCGATGTAATTAAATGACTTGATTCGAGTGCAAGGCAGGTAGATGACTGCGTAGTTGGATCCAGGTATTGAACCCCAAATACGGCCACGTTTTCTTTTTCCGTATAATTTTTTAAACAGGTAAGGAAGTTTTGGAAATTATCATTTGCAAAGGAAGAATCCTGGTCCATAGTTAACAGCCAATCGAATTGTTCATTAATGGCGATTTGTGCGGCCTGGTTTAACCTGGCAGAAATGCCTTTGTTTTCATGATCTGAGTGATAATGTATTTTCTCCTGTGATGGCAATCCAGAGACAAGGTTCCTGTAATCTTTATTCTCAGAGTTATCAAAAATGAGTAATTTTTCTACAAAGGGGAGATAGGTTAAGAGCCGGTCCTTAAGTCCACTATCCGGATGATAAAGAATTACAACTGCGCCAATTTTCATTATTCAATATTTATTCATAAAGCAAATTGTCTGGAATACAAGCAATCTACCTTTACCCTATTTACGAAAGCAAAATATATTCAATTGCACATCGAATCCTTCGGCATTTTGGCGCATGAAGGGAATGGGGTATTTATCCATCGCCTGCTTAATGTAAAACCTGAATCCATTATCTGTCAAAACTTGCAGGATTTCGTTCAGTTCACTGTTCTGGTTAAATGTGCCATGATATTCGAGAAAAAGGTGGTTAACCAAATGAAGGCGATCCTTTATATCCATTAAAACTTTGTATTCCGCACCTTCAATATCAATTTTTAAAAAATCAACAGACCTGTCGAGTAAATCATGAAGTCGTTTTGCTTTTACTTTGATGGATTTGCCGTCTCCGTCACCAATGCGGCTTGCTAATGAACCTTCACTTTGAAAATTAAGATAAGTATTCTCTGTCCATATAGCCTCTTTGAAGATTTTGGCATTTGGAAGCCCAAAAGATTTGACATTTTTTTCCAGGTAAGCATAGTTTGTGTCGTCGGGTTCAAAGCCTATGATTTCGGAATGTGGATAGAGCTTTTTCATGTAAATAATGCTTAACCCGATGTTCGCTCCGCAATCAATTATATACGGGTTATCCCGGTCGAAATTTTGCCTGTAAATTTCATCTATAAAGATCTCGTGAATGGAATGTAAAAATTCTACCCGGGACCCAAATGATATCTTGCTTCCAAGAAATTCCATTGTTTGCGGCTTGTGGGCAGGAAGGTTCTTAATTTTTCTGTATGTAAAGGAACTAATGCCGATTTTCCTATAAGGGTTGTTGAAAATCCTTCCTACTCTCTTGAATCCTCCCTCAACAATATTAAAAACCAGGCTTTTTTTCATTGCGCAAAAATATATTGTGGCTTTGATTTCTTTTAAATGGGTAAAACTAAGGTTTCTCCAATAGTACTATTTTTGACGCCGAACATGCCTGTATTATTTTCCATTTGCATACCAGCCTATAAACGACCTGAAAATATTGACCGGCTTTTGTCATCGATCCGGATTCAAACATTCAAAAATTATGAGATTATAATTACAGACGACTCCGGAGATGATTCGCTAACGGAAGTGCTTGAAAAATATAATCATCTGCCAATTACATATTTTAGAAATGAAAAGCCCCTCGGCACCCCTGCTAACTGGAACTACAATATCTCATTGGCAAAGGGAGACTGGATAAAAATTATGCATGACGATGATTGGTTTGCAGATGCGAATTCATTAGCAATTTTTGCCGAAGCAACTTCAAAAAACAAAAAGTTTATTTGCTGCAGATATTTTAATGTTCGTCCCACGGGGAAAAAAGAAATGCCGGATTTCCCGGAAAGTTCGAAAGCCAGCATACTACAACAACCTATGTTGTTGCTGGCCCGCAACGTCATTGGCCCTCCAAGTGTCACTCTTATTCATAACAGTATAAAAGAGCAGTACGATACTTTTATGAAATGGAGGGTGGATATAGACTATTATATTCGTGTCTTGTCCATCGAAAAAGAATTTGAACTTATTGATAAGCCTTTGGTCAACGTTGGTATTAGTGAAAACCAGGTTACTAATTTTTGTAAGGATGAACCTGAGGTTGAGCTGCCGGAGGGATTGTTGCTTCTTCACAAATACGGGATATCTCCGTTGAAAAATATTTGGGTATATGATGCATGGTGGAGAATCCTTCGTAATGTAAATATTCGCAGCACCGACCAGTTAAAGGCATATACGCCTTATAAGGAGTGGCCGGAAATTATTCTGAAAATGGTGGAACAACAATCTAAACTTCCTGTTTCATTGTTAAGGGTTGGACCGTTTTCGAAAACAATGATGACTTTAAGTTATTTATCAAACAATAAATACTTTAAGCGATAAATGTTGAAAGAACTTTCAATAATCATTGTCAACTATCGCTCCGCTTCTTTACTTATTAATTGTATTCAGTCACATCGCCAGTTCAACAATCATCTCAATTGTGAAATCATTGTTGTCGATAACAATTCAGGTGATGATAGTAAAGAACGAATTCTGTCAAAGTATCCTGATGTTACCTGGATTCAAATGAATTACAATTCAGGATTCGCAAGGGCTAACAACGAAGGTATCCGGCATTCTAAAGGAGATACAATTTTGCTTTTAAATCCGGATGTTCTTTTTGAAGGTGATTCCGTCACTCAATGCTATAATCGATTGCAGGACTCCAACTATATTGGGGCGGGGGTACAATTGCTTAATCCTGATAGAACCTCGCAAATTACAGGCAGTTACTTTATAAAAGGTGGTATCAATCATTTTCTGCCGCTTCCTGTTTTGGGAAAATTATTTAAATGGCTCGGTACCCGGTTGAAAGTGAAAAAAACAAGTATTCCGGAAGCAAAAGGACAGGCGGAGGTAGATTGGATCAATGGTGCATTTTTAATGGTAAAAAAAGCAGCAACAGAAAAAGCCGGGTTACTTGACGAAGATTTTTTTCTTTATGCCGAAGAAATCGAGTGGTGCTCACGACTTCGCCGTTATGGCTCCTTTTGTGTTTATGGCGATCTTCATGCAATTCATTTGCAAGGGGAAACAGCTAATAAAACATTTGGTTCTTCCGGAAAAGGGTATTTTAATTTATCAGACAGAAAAGGAGGACAGATCATGCTATCCAATTTTGTTAGGATAAGAAAGCAATTTGGCACAGGATGGTTTATATTTCACCTTCTTGTTTATTTGGCAGAAATCCCTTTTTTCTTTTTAAAAGTTTGTTTGCAAAAGCTTTTTATGTCAGTGGAGTGGACATTTTCCGAATTCAGAGGCTATTGCAAAAATCTTCTCACAGTTGTTAAACACAGTTTTGCGATTATCCGCAATAAGCCTCATTTTTATAAGGTACTTTAATTTCGGATCATCGAAATTTCTATTTATTTACAAACTATTCGAACGATCCATAAGTGGCATCAGTGCAATATCCTTTTAATAGGACAATCTTGCATCCACCTCTTCCAGGTAAGAAATGGTTTTGGATGATATTGGAGTTCGTTCTTCGGTGCCAGGTATCATGCGCACCTGCTTCCAGCCTTTTATCCATCCTCGTATATCTCCGTTGGTTCTTTTCAAGTACTCAATACTCCATAAAAGAGCCGTGGAGTAAAAATGCTTTTTTTGTAAATACTTCCATGCTACTTTAGTTTTATTCACCCACATGCCCCGGATCTTATCTTTATTTGAAATTCTGCCGTGAGGGGATTCTTTGTGCATCACAATTACCCGGTCGTCGTAAACAATTTTGAATCCTGCTTTAAGTGTCCTGAAGCTAAGGTCATATTCCTCCATCCCATAAAAAAAGTTCTCGGGATAGAAACCTACTGTATTAAAAACAGACCGTCGGATAGCATGGGCACAACCGGAAAAATAATAAGTGTCGAACTTGGGAAGATCTTTTCTTTTTTCGAATTGCTTGTGAGGAAATGCGTTTACCTGCAGTTGGTTAGTTGAATAATAGTAAACCTTAAATGCAGCAATTCCCATATTGGTATTCGCTTCTTCAGTAAAGATGTTATGTATTTGTAACAAGGCATCTTTATTTTGAAAAACTGCATCATCGTCAATAAAAACAAGTAGGGGGGCAGTAGATTTTTGTATAGCATAGTTGCGGCCGCGGGAAACACCAAGGTTTTCATTCGAAAAAAAATAATGGAAAGGTATTTCGGGGTGTTTAGAAATATATTCTTCAACCTTTTGATAATTTTCGGTTGAGCAATTATTTACAATAATGACTTCCTTTAGCAATTGTTGATTTTGTAGCGTTGTAATATTCTCAGCCAGGTGCAGCATATCAGCCTGCCTGTTATAGGTAATAATGATGATTGATATTTGAGCCGAATTATTCATTTACCCACAAGCTCCCGGATTTTATCTGAAGCTTTTTTTGAAATGGTTTCCCAGCTATAATAATCATAAAACTCAGGGCTTGTAGTATTCTCACCACGATTTAAGCATTTAACAGTGCTATTAACAAAACTATCCCAATCACTATCACTCACCAGAATTAATTTGCCTGTACACAAGTCCTTTCTTATACCTGAGGCCCCGGATTCGGTAGAAACGGCAGTGCAATTATTGGCAACTGCTTCAATTAATTTGGTTTTAACACCAGTGTCGTTTGAAACGGGGTTTATGAAAATATCTGCAGCCCTGTAATATAAATCAACATCATCTACATAACCGGCATAAGTGATGTTTTGACTGTTGAGGATTTTCCCGATCAGTTTTTTTGGCGCCCTGTTCCCTGTAATGATAATTTCATAATTGTTTATTTTTTGCCTGAGTAATGGTTCTATTCTTTCAATAATATTTTCTACAGCTTCATAATTAGGCAGGTAGTCAAGTGTGCCATTGAACAGCAGGTAGATTTTATTTTCATTCCAACCCAGCTGTTTTCTCAGCAAGCTTTTTATTCCGGAAGACGGGTTCTGCTCAATCCCATACGTAACCACTGCACATTTGGCCGAAGCCAACCCGAATTTTTTAATAGCGAATTCCATATCCTCCTCACTGATGAAAAAATTAAATTGCGCCTTCCGATGTACCCATCCTTCGTACCAGTAATAAAATTTCCACCACCATTTTTGCATCTGCCGGAAACGTTTGCTTTCGATGTTGTGGGAATGAATAATAAACGGTTTGCCTGACTTCATGTGCAATAACCAACCTAACCACCCTGCATAGGAATGTTCGGCAATGATTGCGTCAGTTTTGTTTGAAAGAGCAAGTTTTTTTAACTGTCCTATCCTAAAATAATTCAAATAAATTTTTTTGTTGTGGTACAGGAGCTTTTGAGTTCTAACCAACTCTGTTTCCTGGTTGTCCTCGGACACAGCAAGTAATACATCCAGGTGTTGCTGTAAATATTTATAAAATAAAGCCACCCCTTTTTGCCCGCCCATGTGTGTGGGAAAAACTCTGAAGGTCACCAATCCTAATACATTCGGCATATCAGGCTTTGGCGGCTTTCCGTGTTCTGTAGGTTTGAATGATTGCTCCAATGATCATCAGCCAGATTATGATTCCGCCGATCAAAGCAATTTTTTCTCCATTAAAATAAGAAGAAGGGCGAAATACAAAACGGATATCATGCTGACCTGCCGGCACAGATAATCCCCGTAAAGCATAATTTGTTCTTACAATCGGTGATTCCTTTTCATCAATATATGCCTTCCACCCCAGCTCGTAAAACACCTCGCTGAACACAGCAAAGCGGTTGGCTGATGCATTGTATTTATAAGTCACCTCGTCATTTACATTGTTAACAAGGTAAATTGAATCGGCAGCATTTGATGACGCAGTATACGACGCCAATTTCTGGTCTTTAGTAAAAACAACCGCAGTGTCCTTTGGATTAAGATTAGTGAGCGCATTCATTACTTCAAATGGAGAGGCCTCATATTTAACCGCATTAACAAACCACGCAGCTCCGAGGTTGGAAGGATTTTCCAATACAGAGTCGGTGCCGCCCTGCATGGACTGGATGATATATTTTGTATTGAGCATGTTCACAGCAGGCACACTACCCGGTGCAATAAACAACTGCTGTTCGATATTGTTTTTGTTCAGTTGTTTTTCTATCAGGTCCTGGTAAATGCTCAATTTTGCCGGGTGATAACCACCAATGGTTTTATGATAATAAGCAGTTGGCCTTGCGCCATAGGTTAATGCACTGGCCGCCCCTTGTCGCAAATCAAATACTCGGTAAAAACTTTTATCCTGTAAAATTTTATTATCGGCTGCAGTGGGTCGCAAGCTGTTTTCCTTTGTTTCTTTTTCCTGGAAATGTTCATCATTGAGATATTTGCTGTCGATGCTAATGATATCGATAAATGAAAATATTCCTACCACAGCAAGGATCCACTTTGGCTGAACCGCTTTTTTAATGATTAACCACAAGGCAGCAACAAGGATAAATAAAAGTGACCTGCCCAAGCTTGACATGTATAAACTCTTACGGTCGTCTTTAAGCGCATTCAAAAACTGCTGCACATAATTTTTAATTTCGGGGTTAGCCTCGTTTACATTTTGTGAAAGATTTTTATCAATTGCATTCGTAAAATCGGAATTGAAATAAATTAATAGAAGTACAACGAAAACAACTCCTGTGGCTATTAACCCTTTTTTATAACGATCCCAAAGCTCTAAACGGTTTGGAGTAGAAATAATTTTCTGCACTGTCATTACTGCCATCATTCCTAACAACAATGTTGGTACGACAATGATCATACTGGGCGCCCTGAATTTATTATAGCCAGGGAGAGCATTTAATAAAAACGTATTGAAGTCTTTAAAATATTCGCCCCAACTCATTAAAATAGTAAGTACCGTTAAACCTAAAATCCACCATTTATGTTTACTGTCTAAAATGAAAAAACCAAGTAAGGCAAGAAAGCAGATAATAGCACCAACATAAGGTGGTCCGGCAGTAATATTACCAATTCCGCCCCAATAAGATATTGCTGCTCCCGAGATTTGATTGGCTAATTGTGGCGGCATTGTTTGCAAAGCGTCAAGTGTTTTGGACTCCGTAATCTTTTCAGTGATTGAACTGCTTGAACCTCCATACATATTGGGTACCATCATTACAAAGGGCTCGGACTTATACATGCTGTAGCTTAAGGCATAATCCTGGCTTAACCCTGTTTTTGTTGTAGCACTGTTTTTGTCGGCTAATTCAGTTCCACCTCTAATACTTGCTTTGGCAACATCTAAAGTGGTAAGCAATTGAACGGCGTTTACGCTAACGGCTGCAAGGCCTGCAACTAATGCAATACTTCCTGCTAAAATCAAATGTTTAATCTCTCCCCGTTTGATCCAGTTAACAACATAAGCGATGGTCATTGCAAAAACTATCATCAAAGTATAATACACAATCTGCATGTGGTTCATGTTGATGAGCAATGCCATCATCAAAGCGGTGAGTGCTCCACCCCACCAGTATTTTCTTTCATAGATCAGGATCACCGAAGCAATGACCGATGGCATGAACGCAATTGACCACATCTTGGTTTCATGGCCAACAACAATAATAATAGGATTGTAGGTGGCATAAGCATAGGCAAGTGCGCCAAAAATTCCTACATATTGATTAATCCTCAGCACCTGGGACAGAAAATAAAAACAGACACAGGCCAGGAAAAAGAAAACAATTGGTTTTGGCAATCCTAACGTAAAAAGATTCATCAACCATAAAGGTGATGTAGGAACGTTTGGTTCCATAGCAATCTGGTAAGCCGGCATACCGCTGAACATTCCATTTGTCCATAGCGGAAAATGGCCATGCGCTGCTTTAAAGTCAAATGAATTTTTGGCCATCGCTTCCCATTGAACAACATCCTCCTGCTGTAATACCATCCCCTGGAGTGATGGTTTGCAGTAGATAACAGCAACAATTAAAAAAACAACAACAGCAATCAAATGAGGAAGAAGCTTTTGAATCAGGCCTTTGTTCATATACCGGTTTTAGTGGCGACAAAATAATGGTATTTTGCAGGAATAATGAAGTTTCATTTTTTCATTTATCGTCAAAGAAAATATTCAACCATTGATGGCAGAAAACAAGTCGCTGGATGTTAAAACCAAACCTCGAAACAATTTTAAATGGCTTCTTTTTTTTTCGAGAGTAGCTTTTATCTGTAATGTTTGTTTTTTAATTGCATTTTCTATCCAAATGACAAATTGGATCAGGAGCGAGGATATTACTTCCATGATCGCGTTGATTGGCTACGTAATGGGTTTTATAATTAATCCTCTGCTGGTAATTTGTTATATCCTCTTCTTTGTCATTTCGAGACAGCGGTTAAAGTCCGTTCCTTCCTGGCTGCTAACTGCCAATATTTTATTTTTAGTGATTCAAGTTCTGTATATCCTTTATTTAAATGATACAAGACATTCTTAAAAACAAGCCCACAAAGCTTTTCCTTGGCATAACTGCTTTCTTTTGCTGTAATGCCCTGATCGCGGAATCTATCGGTACCAAAATTTTTTCTCTTGAAAAACTATTCGGACTGCCACCAGCCAATTTTACGTTGTTTGGACAAAGTGGATTGGGTTTTAATCTAACCTGTGGTGTATTGCTTTGGCCATTGGAATTTGTGATGACTGATATAGTAAATGAATATTACGGCCCAAAAGCTGTGAGACGAATTTCGTTTACCGCAGTTGCCTTAATTGCCTATGCATTCTTAATGTTCTTTATAGCCATCGGAGTTCCGCCTGCCGATTTTTGGATACCTATTAATGTAAATAAGGGAATACCGGATATGCAGGCGGCCTTCTCCGGAATTTATGGGCAGGGAATGCGAATAATCATTGGCAGCATTGTGGCCTTTCTCGTAAGCCAGATTGTTGATGTTTTTGTGTTTCACCGGATTAAAAAGGCAACCGGAGAAAAACGAATTTGGTTAAGAGCCACAGGTTCAACTTTAGTTTCCCAGTTAATAGACAGCTATATCGTTTTGTTCATTGCATTTTTGGGTGTGTTTACATGGCAGCAGATACTGGCATTTGGAATTATGAATTACCTCTACAAGGCCACCATGGCCATTCTTTTAACTCCCGTCATCTATGTTGCAGAGGCGAGAATCGAAAAATATTTGGGTAATGACGTAGCAAAGCGAATGAAAAGAGCGGCGATGGGACAAAAGGATGATGAATTTGTGAATATCCCTGCGGCGGGATAGAAAGATCTTCGGGTAAAGAGAATTATGTAGCCAGCTGCATTACTACTATCGGGATTCTGTACCTTATTTAGCAAGTGATGAACCGCAAAGAACGCTAAGTAGTTCGCGAAGAAGGCGCAAAGTCTTTGCGACTCTTTGCGCCTTCTTTGTGTTCTTTGCGGTTAACAAAGCTGCAACACAAACACGATCTGTCAACATTGAGTACAAACTCACAGATTAAAACCGTCAATTAAACTTATAACACCTGCTCTTGCAAAATATAAACAATGGCGCCTGCAAAATATCCAATCAACGCAAGCCAGCTAATTCTTTTCAAATACCATATGAAATCGATTTTTTCAATTCCCATAATTGCAACACCTGCAGCGGAACCAATGATCAGGACACTGCCACCGGTGCCTGTACAATACGCCAGGAAAATCCAGAAGTAATGATCGGTTGGATATTGCTGCAGTGGATACATACCCATTGAAGCTGCAACCAGTGGTACGTTATCCACCACAGCTGAAAATAAACCAATGGTCATTACAATTAAATTCTGATTCCTGATCTTGTCATCCATCACCCGCGCCAGTTGTTGTAATTGTCCGGTGGACTCCAGGGCCGCAATGGCCAGCAATATTCCGAGGAAAAATAAAATGCTGGACGAATCAATTTTCCTTAATGCATAAGCAACAGTATAATTTTTCCGGTCCGCTTCATCTTTATCGCTGTGAAGTATCTCTACAACGATCCAAAGAATCCCCAGCCCTAATAAAATACCCATAAAAGGAGGGAGATGCGTGAGTGTTTTAAAAACAGGTACCAGCAAAAAAATGGTGATGCCAGTAAAGAAAACGATTTTGCGGTGGCTTTCGTTTGTCGTTCCGGAGTCTTCAAATTTTTCTTGTGGTTTTTGCACTTCTCCTTTTAAAAAATACTGCATTACAGTTAAGGGGACCACCATACAAACAAGACTGGGCAAAATTAATTTCAGGATAATATTGCCTGCCGTTATTTGTCCTCCTATCCAAAGCATGGTGGTAGTAACATCCCCAATTGGTGACCATGCGCCGCCGGCATTGGCAGTAATTACAATACACCCTGCAAATAATAACCTGTCATGTTTATCTGCTATTAATTTTCGCACCAGTGATATCATTACAATGGCAGTGGTTAAATTGTCAAGCACGGCAGATAAAAAGAAAGATAGCAACCCAATGATCCAGAGAAGCTTTTTCTTATTTTTTGTCGTGATTCTTTTTGTAATGATCTCGAAGCCATCATGGGCATCAATTAATTCAACAATGGTCATGGCACCAAGAAGAAAGAAAAGAATTTGCGAAAGCCCGCCGAGGTGATGCAAAAGATTTTCAACCACCAGGTCCTTGTTCCCTGTAAAAACAATATAAAATGTCCAGCAAACAACTCCTGTTATCAATGCACTTGCCGCCTTATTGATTTTTATCGTGTGTTCAAATGCAATAGCGATATATCCAATAATGAATGTTGCAATAATCAATAACACCATTTCTTTCGGTTTTTTGTTGATGCTAATTTGTCAATTCCTTCACACTTAATTTTTACTCCCGCCGTTTACATGCAAATAAACAAGTTATGGAAAGGACGGCAACAATTTGCATGATAGTGTTTTGCTTTACGATCTCTGCTTCATTAAAAGCGCAGGATTATAAGGGTGCACTAGGGGTACGTTTCAGCAGTAAGGCAGCTTTGGTAAATACTTCAATCAGTCTTAAATATTTTTTTGATGAAAAAATTGCGGCCGAAGGTTTAATTACTCCGGATGATCCATTTGCCTTAGGCTTGCTCATTGAATGGCACCAGCCCATGCTCACGAATTTCAAATATTTTTATGGCGGTGGCGTCTATGCCGGTTTTAGTGGAGACAGAAGAGTGGGCCTGCACGGAATTATTGGCCTGGATTATAAAATTCCAAACATCCCGTTGAACTTTTCAATTGACTGGAAGCCTGAACTAACCGTAGCAAAGGAATTCAGTTTTGAGCCTCAGGCCTTAGGAGTAAGCGCCAGGTTTACTATCAAATAACTTTATTAAAATTGCGGTTTTCTCCTATTTGAGCGAGTTCTGAATAAAAATTTGCGGATTTGTGCGACAATTTCTGTTATTTTGACGCAACTTCGCTAACGATGCTTAAAAGAGAAAGACAGGCTTACATCCTACATCAGGTAAATCTGCATAACAAAGTATTGTCTACAGATCTCAGTGTACACATAAACGTGTCCGATGATACCATTCGAAGAGACCTCCAGGAATTAGCTGAAGCGGGTAAACTAATCAAGGTACATGGCGGAGCTCTATCTCCTTCTTTTCATAACGGCTTGCACACCTCGAAGGAAGTCTACTCGTATACACAGAAAAAGATCATTGCGCAAAAAGCGTCATCACTTATTAAAGATGGAATGTTTGTGTTGACCGGCGGAGGAACAACTATCATCGAATTAGCAAGGGCATTACCGGCATCATTGCACGCTACATTTATTTCGGGTAGCATACCTGCCATTTATGAATACATGAATCATCCCAATATTGATGTTATCGTTATCGGTGATAAGATCTCCAAAAATTCAAAGATTACTGTTGGACTGGAAGCCATATCGAGAATACGGCAACTCAAGGCAGATCTGTGTTTCATGGGCATTAATGCTTTGAACCTGGAGAACGGTGTATCGGATAATGACTGGGATGTTGTACAAATAAAAAAAGCAATGGTGGAATCTTCGCAAAGACTGGTTTGTTTAACCATTGCAGAAAAGATCAATTCACAACAACCGATACAGGTTTGTGATTATTCAAAAATCCACACGTTGATAACTGAACTTCCGGCCGATGATGAACTATTGAAACCCTATGTTGACGCAGGCATTAAGGTGCTGTAATTAGTTACTTCCCTATCTATCAATACAGTTCTTAAAATTAAAAGTGCAATTATGAGAAAAATTTTACTATCAACCTTCCTTGCCATAGGATTGTTGATGCTTTGTTTATCAGGCTTTGCCCAGGAACGAAGCATAAATGGAATAGTCACTTCTGCAGACAACGTCGGTTTACCCGGCGTGACGATTACTTTAAAAGGTACCAACAAAGCAACACAAACCGACGCTTCCGGCAAATATTCAATTGGTGCTGAAAAAGGTCAAACCCTACAATTTACCTCCATCGGTTTTCAAACTCAAGAAGTGGTAATTGGAGATGAAACTTCCATTAACATTCAGTTGAGCTCCACTCAAAGTGCTTTATCGGATGTTGTGGTAGTAGGATACGCTAGCCAGCGAAAGGGAAATTTGACTGGCGCTGTATCAAGTGTGGATGTAAAGAAGTCATTAACCGGAAGGCCGATAGCCGATGTGGGAAGGGGGCTGCAGGGAGTAGCAACTGGCCTTAGTGTAATGATTCCCAGCGGAGAAGTAGGTTCTGACCCAATCATGAAAATAAGGGGTCAGATAGGATCAATTTATGGAGGAAGTTCTCCTTTGATATTGCTGGACAATGTTGAAATACCAAGTATACAGGTAGTTAATCCAAACGACATTGAATCTATTACGATTTTAAAAGATGCCGCATCGGCATCTATTTATGGTTCTAAGGCAGCATTTGGGGTGATTTTGATCACAACAAAAAAAGGCGCAACAGGCGGCAAACCTCAAATAAATTATACGAACAATTTTTCCTGGCAAAATGTATGGAAAGACCTTGATATGGCTGATGTAGATGGCTTGAAATATTCAGTTTTAGCAGCAGAACGTATTGGAACTACTACGGAGACGGGTGCATTTTATTATGTAGACAGGGCTAGTTATGAAAAAGCCGTAGAATGGAAGAATAAATATGGCAATAGTATAGGATCAAATGATCCTACCGTTTTTGGGAGGGACTGGTATGTTCAAGGTCCTCAAAATCGGAAAATGGGGGTGAGAACTTATGACCCCTACGATTACATGATTGAAGAATGGGCACCAACCCAACAACATAATTTGTCAGTTGGTCTTAAATCTGGCAAGACTTCTTATAACCTGGGACTTGGGTTACTTGACCAAAGCGGAATGACGAAACCTGCAAAAGTGGATAGATTCACCCGCTATAACGGTTCCTTGAAAATATCAAGTGATATTAATAAATACCTTACAATTCGCGGCGGTGCGCTCTACTCAAGAAGAAATAAAGAATATGGTTACGCAACCAATTCGACCACTGCTGACCCCTGGTTGTATTTATATAGGTGGGGCCCCTTATACCCATTTGGCAATGATGAAAATGGCGAGCCCGTTCGCAGCCCTTACAGTGAGCTAGCCGCGGCCAATACAGCTAATATGCAGCAGAGCTATTCCAACTATACTGTGGGTTCAACCGTAAACATTACCCAAAACTGGAAAGCAGAATTTGATTATACTTTTTCCAACCAGGACGAAACCTGGAAAAGACCCGGAACAAGATTTACAGCAAGAAACTCATGGACAGCTCCAATACCCCGGGTAGATGCAAGTGGTAACGCTGTTTACGTAAACAATGAGGGAAAAGTTGTCGCTAGTACTGACCCCGGTGCTATCCGGGCATTTGACCTTGTGAAAGAAACCTATACTGCTCCGGGGGCAAATCCAGACCATATTGCCCGTTCAGTAACCAACTTTTTTAGTCATACAATAAACGCATTTTCGACTTATAATCTTAATTTAAAAGAGGATCATTCTTTTAAATTCCTTCTCGGTATCAACAGGGTAACTGCAACTACTGAATGGCAATCATCTCAAATTACCGGTCTGCTGGATATTAATAATCCTCAGTTTGGTTTCGGTACGGGAACGCAAACTACAGACGGAGGAAAAGCCTGGGAAGCCCAGTTAGGATATTTTGGCAGGGTTAACTATGCTTTCCGGAACAAATACCTCCTGGAAGGAAATTTACGCTACGATGGTTCTTCAAAGTTCCCGTCTTCGTTGTGGTGGAGATGGTACCCATCTGTATCCGCAGGCTGGGTGATCACGGAAGAGAAGTTTATGGAGTCAATTCAATCTGTAGTCAACTCACTTAAGGTTAGGGCATCGTGGGGTTCCATTGGTGATCAAAGCGTACCCAATACGTTATATCTGCCGATCATGCCGAACGGACAGTCAACATGGATTGGTGGCATTGGATCAAGGCTATTTTTCGTAGGTTCTCCAAATGCAATTGACGCAAACATTCAATGGCAGGATATCATAAGCAAAGATGTTGGTGTAGATGTGGGGTTATTAAAAGGCAAGATCAATCTTAGTTTCGATGTGTTTCAAAGAGACACCAAGAATATGATTGTTCCGCAGGAAGGTATTCCCCTCACTTTTGGAGCAGGTGCACCACGGGGTAACTATGGATCTCTCAGTACAAAAGGATGGGAACTAACGGTTGATTTTAACCACAGATTTCAAAATGGTCTAGGCATCAATTTGCGAGGAAATATCTCTGATGCAAAGACAACCCTGGAAGCTTATGGATCTGGTACGCAGGTTACAGGAAACTATAACGGCAAGGATATCGGCGAGATCTGGGGTTATCGTACAGATAGATTATATCAATTAGAAGACTTTGAACTCGATGCGAATGGCAAGCCTGTTTTAATTACGCTTACTGCAACCGAGAGCCCTCTCTATGTAGGCAAAATAGTTTACAAACTGAAAACAGTTGATGGTAAAAAACCCGTTTACCAACCATTCCTGCAAACCTCTCCAAACTTCTTTTTTGGTCCGGGCGATGTTAAGTTTCAGGATTTGAATGGCGATGGTGAGATAAACAATGGAAGCGGAACGCTTGCCAATCATGGTGATCTCGAAGTAATTGGCAATTCTAATCCCCGTTACGAATATGGGTTTAGATTGGGAGCAGACTATAAAGGTTTTGATATTAGCGCCTTTTTCCAAGGTGTAGGAAGCCGGCAAATATGGGGTGATGGATTTCTTGCTATTCCAGGTTATGTAGCCAGCGATGGTGCAATGCCTCAAGCAATTGCCGGTAATTTCTGGACACCGGATAACACAGGAGCATTCTATCCTGCTGCTTATAACAACCAAACTAGCAATGTTGCTAACAACATGCAGGTGCAGGATCGTTACTTGTTAGATATGTCCTATTTAAGGCTTAAAAATCTTACATTAGGTTACACCCTGCCAAATTCAATAATTCAAAAAGCCTGGATGACATCTTTGAGGGTGTATGTAGGTGTTGAAAATTTCATTACCTGGGATAATCTGAACGGTTTACCAATTGATCCTGAAAGTATAAACGGCTACTCTATGTGGAATACTACAAATTACAATTTAGGGCGCACATCTGCGGGGGTACCTGCTTTTAAAAGCATTTCTGCAGGCCTTCAATTAAACTTTTAAAACTATAAACATGAAATTTCATAAATACCTCTATAGTTTGGCAGCCTGTCTGATCTTTGTTTCCTGTAAGAAAGATGTATTGGACCGCCCACCACTCGACTCCATTATTGATTTTGACTACTGGAGAAATGAAGACGATGTTCGCTTGTATGCTAATACGTTTTATCCTTATTTTTTCTCTGGTTTCAACACGGCATTCGGAACGGATTATGCACCGGTAAGGGGATATACTTTCTCAGACGATTTAACCGCTAAGAATGTTCAATCCAGTTTTGAAAGTAATGTTCCTACTTCGAGAGGGACTACCTCTGAAGCCGTTTCATTAACATGGCTGCCTCAATATGCAGGCCCTTCATGGAATTTTGCCTGGATACGGAAAGCAAACATTATGGTTGAACGCCTGGAAACTGTAGTGAAGCCAAAAATTTCCGAAAGCGCCTACAAGCATTGGACAGCTGTAGCGAGATTGTTTAGGGGCTTTGAATATTCCCGTTTGGTAAGCGTATTTGGAAATGTACCTTATTTTGATAAAGAAATTTCGAATACTGACACGGCAACTTTATTTAAAGACCGTGACTCACGAGGTTTGGTGATGGATAAAGTTTATGATGATTTCAAATATGCACTTGCCAACATACGTGAGAACGACGGAGCTCAATTTGTAAATAAATACATTGCTGCAGCATTTGTTTCCCGCTTTATGTTGTTTGAAGGAACGTTTGAACATTATCATGGAATAGATGCTACAAGAGCAAAAAAATACCTGGAATTTGCTGTGGAAGCAGCGGAAATTGTGATGAACAGCGGCAAGTATAATTTTAGCAGGGATTTTAAATCGCTCTTTTCCTCTGAGACCCTCTTAGGCCATCCTGAAGTACTCCTTTACAGGGCTTACGATGCAGCCTTAGGAATTACACACAGCATCGGCTCATATTCCAACGGAACGGAAGTGGTAGGTGTCGATCCAAACCTGGTTTTGGTTAAATCATTTATAGCTAATGATGGAAATGTGTGGCAAAATTCTACTGTTGGGGAGGTAACCAGTTTTGCAATTCCCGATCTGGTCAAAACAAGAGATTCCCGCTTTGAAGCATCGTTTATAGATAAGGTGAACGGTGCATCAGCTACGCTTTTATATGGATACAAGTTTGCATCAAGAGATGCGATTACCTACATCGGAAAGGGATCATATCCTCCCGCCTGGGGAAGTAGTACAAACACCAGTGATGCACCCATTATGCGATTGGCAGAAGTGGTTCTTAATTGGATCGAAGCAAAGGCAGTACTGGCGCAGCACTTAGGGGGCCCGGCGGTCACTCAGGCAGACCTGAATAAATCGATCAATGCCGTACGCAGCCGTCCCTTAGATGATGCAGCTAAAGCAAAAGGTGTAAAACAAACTGCTGCGTTGCAGCTTAGTGTTATTCCAAACGACCCGGCACGTGACGCTGATGTTCCTGCACTGATTTGGGAAATCCGCCGCGAAAGAAGAATGGAATTTGTGTTTGAAAACACCAGGTTGTTAGATTTGAAGAGATGGAAAAAACTCAACTACATGGATTTTAGCACTAATCCCGATTACCTTCTTGGTCCATGGGTAAACGTGCAAACAGAGTTACCGAGCGTACTTACCACTGCAAACAAAGGAAAAATTAAAGTAAAAAAAGCGGATGGTACTATTGTTACATGGGATGGCACAAATGGTAGTGCGATGATTGGTTTCTGGGTAGTTGAAAATGGACAAAACAGGCTGGCTTTCTCCGATAAAAATTACCTGGCTCCCCTTGGGCAATCTCAAATAATTCAATACCAGGAGCGAGGCTATAAACTTACACAAACAGCAGGCTGGTAATTACACATGTTTTTATTAGAATCATAATTAAGTGGAAGCTGCCTGTTAAATGGCAGCTTCTTTTTTTCTGCAAAAAAGAGTTTAACCTCCATTTCAATTAACGCTCATTGTATTTAAATAAAATGACAAGAAGGATTTTGCTTTTGATAGTTGTACTTGCACTCGTTAATTTATTTTCATACGGCCAGGCAATAAAATTTGTGCATCTTTCCGACACACATGTTGGTAGTTCTACGGGTGCTGACGATTTAAGAAAAACGGTAAACGATATTAACCTGGATTCTTCCATCCAGTTTGTTGTTATTTCCGGTGACATCACAGAATTCGGTTCAGACATTGAAATTCAACTCGCCAAACAAATTCTTGACAGTCTCAATAAACCGTGGTACATCGTACCAGGTAACCACGATAGCAACTGGTCGGAAAGCGGTGCCAATACATTTAAAAAAGTTTTTGGCAATGAGACGTTTTTTTTCAAAGCAGGTAAATATGTTTTTTTGGGGACACATTGTGGTCCTAATATGAGAATGGGACCCGGGCAAATTCCGCGAGAGAATATTGTTTGGTTAGACTCGACACTTAAAACTATTACTGATTCAACTCCTATAATTTTCGTCAATCATTATCCACAGGATTCATCATTGAATAACTGGTACGAAGTAATAGACAGGTTGAAACAAAAAAATATCCAGCTGATTCTTTGTGGTCATGGACATGCAAATAAAAAATTGAATTTTGAAGGCATTCCTGCAGTAATGGGCCGTTCTAACCTTCGTGCAAAACAAGAGGTAGGCGGGTATAACATTGTCACTATTGACAATAAAAAAGTTGAATACAGTGAAAGAATACCGGGTGTGATAACAAAATCTGTTTGGGCCAGTCTCACTCTTCAGAAGCTGGAACCGAATACCATCAGCATATATCCACGACCCGGTTATGAAGTGAATAAACTTTTCCCAACCGTATTGGAAAAATGGAATTACCAGGATAAAAGTGATATTGGTTCAGGAACTGTGGCATCTGACCAATTGGTTTTTACAACCAACACCAATGGAGAGGTTGTAGCATTGCAAAAAAAAGATGGAAAACTAAAATGGAAATATCAGACTGCCGGAAAAATATACTCTATCCCTGCACTTAGTGAAAACATTATTGTAACAGGGTCATCCGATGATTATATCTATGCATTATCTGCAAGTAAAGGAAAACTTTTATGGAAGGTTAAGGCCGAAAAAGCGGTGATTGCACATCCGGTAATATTTCGTAACATCATTTATATCGGATCGTCAGATGGACACTTCAGAGCACTTGATCTAAAAACAGGAAAGCTTGTATGGGACTTTGCTAATGTTCGCGGTTTTGTGGTAACCAGACCGCTTATTTACAATGAAAGAATTTATTTCGGTTGCTGGAATAATGATTTCTATTGCCTTGATTTGTCAACCGGCAATTTAGTGTGGAAATGGAATAATGAATCTGGAAACAGAATGTTTTCTCCCGCTGCCTGTTTCCCTGTGGCTACTAACAACCGGGTTTTTATTGTTGCACCGGATAGATATATGAGTGCGTTTGATGCAATCACCGGCAACGTAATCTGGAGAAAACAGGTGCCGGATATAAGAGTACGTGAGTCCATGGGGCTTTCTGCTGACAGTGCTGTAATATTTGTAAAAACCATGGAAGGAAATGTTTATGGTATTTCAACATCGGCAGACACAATGCAACCTGTTTGGAAAAGCGAAGTTTCATTAGGTTATGAAATTTGTCCTACAGCAATTACTGAAATGAACAATATTGTTTTTGTACCTACTCAATCCGGGGTCTTGGTAGCATTGGAGCGGTTATCGGGCAGGCTTTTATGGAGGCACAAAACGTCAAATGGATTAATTACGGATCTCCGTCCTTTAGAAAATAATCAAATATTGGTTACAACTATGGATGGGAAGGTTTCTTTGCTTAAATATTGATTGAAGTTGAAAAAGCTGGTTGATTGTATAAACTGTAATAGAATAAACCCTTAGGAAAAAGGAGGATCCCTGACAATTGAATTTTATACTTGAGTTTTGCCTTATGGTACATAAAAAAAATTGCAGATTAAGGAGAGAACTTTCCTTAATTTACCGCAATTTCGCTAACGAGATGCTTGCGAGAGAAAGACAGGTTTACATCCCTGACCGGGTAAATTTGTACTATAGTTTATTGTCTACCGATTTGAACGATCACATTACTGTATCGGATAAAACCATCAAGAATTCAAAGATCACACCTGGACCGGAAGCGAAATCCTGGGTTCAACAAATTAAAGTCAGTCTATGTTTAATAGGAATAAATGATTTGTACCCTCAAAGGTCGATATTGGGCCAAAGGCCGGATGTTGTGAAAATAAAAAAAGCAATGGTGGAATCTTCGCAAAGACTGGTTTGTTTAACCATTGCAGAAAAGATCAATTCACAACAACCGATACAGGTTTGTGATTATTCAAAAATTGACACGTTAATAACTGAACTTTCACCAGATAGTGCTGTGTTAACTCCATATTTGGAAGCAGGCATTAAGGTGCTGTAATTCTTATCCTTCGAAACCCAGATGTACTCTGTAATTTTATTATTTTTTTAAAGTAAAATGCTTTTATGAGAAAAACGCTCTACTCCATTTTTCTGGTGTTTGCTGTCTTTATTCAAAGTTTTTGTGCCCATGCACAACAGCGGCAAATAACAGGAACAATTTTGTCTGACGACAACAGGCCATTGGCCGGCGTTACTGTCGCTAACAGGCAAACCAGTCAGAAAACAGTAACAAATGCCAATGGACTTTACACGATTAATGCGCAACCTGGTCAACAACTTGAATTTAGTTTTGTTGGGTACACTACCCGAACCATAACTGTGTCTGCAGATCAATCAAACCTCAGCTTCAATATGCAGCTGGAGGAAAGAGCGATGGACCAGGTGGTAATTACCGCCCTTGGTATCAGCCGCTCCAAAAGATCGTTGGGTTCTGCAGTACAGGATGTAAAAGGTGCAGATTTAGCTCAAACCCAAAGAGACAACTTCATTAACGGACTGGCAGGCCGTGTGCCGGGTGTTACAATCAGCGGTACCAGTGGTATGCCCGGTAGTTCTACCTCTATTCAACTACGTGGTGTGAACTCTTTGAGCGGGAGTAATCAACCCTTGTTTGTAATTGATGGTTTGCCTGTAAACAACCAAACTTTCAATGCGAACACAATGGTGATGCAAACGGAAAATCGTACAGTTGATTTTAGCAACAGGATCTCCGATTTAAATCCGGAGGATATTGAAAGTCTTACCATCTTAAAAGGACCGGAAGCTGCGGCATTATATGGCATAGATGCTGCCAATGGAGCTATTGTAATCACCACTAAAAAAGGAAAAGCCGGTCGCGGAAGTTTGAACTATTCATTCAACTACGGAATTGAAAAAGTTGGGCAACTGCCGGAAGTACCTCACGTTTACAACAGGGGAAATAATGGTATATTAAATCTGAATGCGCTAAGTTCTAGTATCTATAATTTTTCACCAGTTTATTTTGGACCAAGGTATGAGCCATCAACAGTGTTCTATGATAACCTGAACAATTTCTTTGAGCAGGGCTCTGTTCAAAAACATAACCTCTCCTTTGAAGGTGGTGCAACGGGTTATACCTACCGCCTTTCAGGATCCTATAGTTCAAGGGAAGGTGTGGTACCGAATACCAAGTATGATCGTTTGAACATTGCGCTAACCGGGACTGCTCAACTATTTAAAAACTTTAAGGCTGAAACGAACCTTCAATACATCAATACCAAAAATAGGAAGGTATCAAAAGGTGCCAATAGTTTTTACCTGTCTTTGTTAAGTTATCCGGCTGATATGGATATGAGGAATTACCTAAATGCAAATGGCTCCAGGTCAAAGCTGACGACTGGAGCAACGGAGATCGAAAATCCATTTTTCGACGTGAATAAAAACCAGTTGGATGACAAAGGGAACCGTTTCATTTCAAACCTTAGTTTAATTTATGATCCTTTAAGCTGGCTTTCGTTAACGGGAAGAGTAGGAATAGATGTAGCATCAAACGAATTCAGGATCCTGTATCACCCGGAAGCAAATCCACGGGGTAATTTTGGTAACACCAATGGAAGTATTGATATTGGTAATCAAACCAATCGCATTTTAACCATTACCTATTTTGCACAGGCAAGAAAAAATTTCCTGCAGGATAAGCTCAGAACCACACTTCGTGTAGGTAGTGCCGTTTACGATTATGACGATAGAAACTTTGCAATGCGTGGTGAGAATTTCCTCGATCCAAACTTCAATTCAATTAATAATACTACAAATACGACTCAACGAAATAAGTCCGTATTTGCTAAAAAGAGAGTGATCGGGGTTTTTGGTGATTTTAACATCAACTATGAAAATTTCATTTATCTGACAGCAACCGGCCGTAACGACTGGACATCCACACTTCCTGAGGGAAACAATTCTTTCTTCTATCCATCAATCAGTACTTCATTTGTTTTTACGGAATTGCTGAAGAATTCTGATTTTGTTCAAAAGATACTGACAATGGGAAGAATCAGGGCGTCCATTGCACAGGTAGGAAAGGATGCCAGCCCTTATGCAACTAATCAGGCTTTGGAAGCACAGGGCACAACGGGTGGAGGATATTCCTATGGATTTACCGCTCCTAACCCGTTCCTGCGTCCAGAGAAGGTAACATCCAAAGAAATTGGAACGGAGTTACAGTTTTTCAGGAACCGATTAAGTTTTGATGCTGCGTATTATAAAAGTAAGAGTGTAGACCAGATTATTACGGGATTAAGAATTAGCTATGGCACCGGATTTATTCTGAAAAACGTAAATGGCGGGGAATTGGAAAACTGGGGTACTGAATTGATTTTGAGAGGTACGCCAATTCAAAGAGCGGATTTCACATGGGACGCATCCATTAACTTCACTAAAACGGATAGTAAGTTGACCAAAATGCCCGAGGGAGTATCTGAATATTATAATTCGGATACCTGGCTTTTGGGTAACGTAAGAAATGGTGCAAGATTAGGTGGTCCATTAACCACGCTCACTGCCATCAGGCAGTATCAATACAACAATAATGGACAACTCCTGATCAATCCTACTTCCGGTCTCCCTATCACTTCAGATGCTACTGCTGCATGGTTTGTTGCAGGGGATCGTAACCCGGATTTTAAAATGGGTATATCAAACAGCTTTACCTACAAAGGTCTCAATCTGAATTTCCTGTTTGATATCAAGAAAGGTGGTGATGTATTTAACGGAACGGGATTGTATATGTACAACCTTGGACTTCATGAAAGATCGATTAAAGACCGGGAAACGCCTTTAATATTTAATGGTGTCTTAAGAGATGGTTTGGAAAATACTGACAATCCCACTGAGAACAATATCACCATCACTCCTTATTACAATAATAGTTTCTATAGTGGTTCTATCATTGACCAGGAGTTCATTGAAAGAGATGTGAATTGGGTCCGTTTGCGTGATATTTCACTGAACTATCAAATTCCTTCACAGTGGTTGAGCAAACACAACTTGTTCAAATCGGCAACGATTGGTGTAACCGCTACCGACCTTATTATGTGGACCAATTATACCGGAGGAGATCCGGGTGTTAATGGTACCACGGTAGCAACAGGTGGAAGCGGCAGTATGGGAATTGATTTCGGAAATTTACCGATACCTAAAACTTTCAACTTTAATGTTCGAATAGGATTATAAATTATAAAGCTTATTAAATATGAAAAAAGAATTTTTATACCTGCTCCTCATAATCATAGTGGTATCTACAGGGTGTAAAAAGTACCTTGATGTGAATGATAACCCCAATGGCCCGCCAACCGCTGACCCTGCATTATACCTGCCTTCGATTCAAACGAATGCAGCGCTCGGGATTCAGTTTGATGCAAGAGGACTTGGCCCAATTGTGCAGAATTTTCTATTAAACCAAACAGCTGCCACATTTTCGCCATTCGAGCAGCACGGGTATGCCGCAGCCAATGATGCTGGAGGTGATCTGTGGAGAAACGTTTATTGGAAAGGTGGGCAAAATACCCAGGTTGGCCGCTGAACAAAAAAAATGGGACATACTGGGTGCCATCCAGGTGATGGAAGCATGGGGTTGGCAAAATCTTACAGATTATCATGGTGAGATTATATTAAAGGAAGCATATGACCCAACCAAAAACACATTTAATTATGACAAACAGGATACTGTTTATGCGGTAGTTAAACGAGAATTACAGGATGCTATTAGCCAGTTGGAAAAAACCTCTGATGGAGTGGGTTCTCCCTTGTTTCCAAAGTTTGATTTGATTTATAAAGGCAACAGGGATAAGTGGAGAAAATTTGCGTATGCTTTGTTAGCCGTGAATGCACATCACCTGATCAAAAAGTCAAACTACAATCCTACTGAAGTTATTGAATATGTTGATAAAGCATTTGCCAGTAACGCCGATGATGCTTTGGTCCCATAAACAGGAAG
>Ga0193740_1000066_pt1 | contig 27339 bp, 27 predicted proteins | sample L2s1metaG_FD_145072 | JGI IMG/M metagenome (GOLD analysis project Ga0193740, IMG submission 145072) | Soil microbial communities from a riparian zone of the East river system, Colorado, United States - L2s1 | ecosystem: Environmental > Terrestrial > Soil > Riparian zone | place: USA: East River... | reverse complement strand
TCCAAGGCTCTGTCCAAATCCCTTACCAGTGGGATCTATCAGATAGAGGAAAAGAATTCCAACCATCAGGTAGTAAGCAAAACGTTCCCACATTTCCGTAAAAAATAAAATATACAAGGCCTTGGGGTGTGAAGCAGTTGTAGCCCGGCTATTCAAAATGTCCTTTTGTTCCATGAATGAAGATTTAATTAGATGAGTGCAATCGTTATTGGCGGCTCAAAATAAATCAATTTATTTTTTTCGTTACCTAACTTCTTTACGTTTAACATTCTTACCGATATTCGCATCTCTATCATCTAATATCATGAATATACTTTTACTCGGCGCCGGTGGACGCGAACATGCTCTTGCCTGGAAAATTTCTAAGAGTAAATACTGCTCTCAATTGTTTATTGCTCCCGGCAATGCAGGTACAGCTTTACATGGAACGAATCTTTCTTTTACCGTTAATGATTTTCACTTAATTGAAAAGGCCTGTGTTGAACGCAAAATAGATATGGTAATTGTCGGCCCGGAAGAACCCCTGGTAAATGGTATTGTTGATGTTCTACGATCCAATGAACAACTTAAAAATTTATTGATCATTGGCCCATCTAAAAATGCTGCACAATTAGAAGGAAGTAAGGCGTTTGCAAAAGCATTTATGCAAAGGCATAATATACCCACCGCATCGTATAAAGAGTTTACAGCTGAAAATTTTGACGATGGTATTGAATATCTCAAACAACATCCTTTACCAATTGTATTAAAAGCCGATGGATTGGCCGCAGGTAAAGGGGTTATTATATGCCAGAATTATGTAGAAGCTTTCGCTGAGTTTGAATTGATGATCCAGCGTTCCAAATTTGGCGATGCCGGTAAGAGGGTAGTAGTAGAAGAGTTTTTGGACGGGATAGAACTTTCTGTTTTTGTATTGACTGATGGCAAGCATTATTTATTATTACCTGAGGCAAAAGATTATAAACGAGTTGGGGAGGGTGATACTGGATTGAATACAGGTGGTATGGGTGCAATAAGTCCGGTGCCTTTTGCAGATGATGCCTTCATGAAAAAAGTAAAAAACAAAATCATTGAACCTACAGTTGCTGGATTACAAAAAGACAAACTGGATTATAAGGGATTTATTTTTTTCGGGCTGATGAAAGTTGGCGATGAGCCTTTCGTAATTGAATACAATTGCCGTATGGGCGACCCGGAAACAGAAGTTGTGATTCCGAGGATAAAAAATGACCTGGTAGATTTATTAAAGGCCACGGCTCAGCAAAAATTAAAAAATATTCAGTTAGTAATCGATCCCCGTTTTACCACTACTATTGTCACCGTCAGTGGTGGCTATCCCAATGAACATAAAACAGGATTTGAGATATCGGGGCTGAATTTGGGCGAAGAAGACAGTATTATTTTTTATGCAGGGGCCAAAAAAGAAGGTAATAAAGTTTTGACAAACGGTGGCCGGGTAATATGTGCCACCGCATTGTCTGAGGAACTAACGGATGCTCTCGATAAATCAAAAGAACTGGCCGAAGCCATCCATTTCGAGGGAAAATATTTTAGAAAAGATATCGGCTTTGAATTTATTGGCCCCCTGTCCCCAGGTGGGGGAACTTAGGTTAAAAAAATCTTTTTTTATTACACAATCTTATTGCATGAGGTTTAATTCAACCAAACTTCATTGGTACTATTGATTTCTATAGCAGCTAATTTTGTTGATTTTATTTCTTATCATAAACGTAATAAGCAGTCATAACAATTCAACCGTCACAAATTATTTGTTTTTTTGTACCAGATGACTGATCAAAACAATAAAGAAAATTCGAGTCTTAGTTCTCCGCTAGATGGCGGAGGACAGGCGGCTATTCATTACCACGATTACCTGGAACTCGAGAAAATCCTTGATGCGCAACATCCCGAAAGCAGTAAGCAAAATTTTTCTGCTCACGATGAAATGCTGTTTATTATTATTCACCAGGCCTATGAACTTTGGTTTAAACAGTTGCATCATGAGGCAGATTCTTTAGTTGAAATCATGAAGAAACCTGCACTCAATGATAATTCACCGGAACTACAGACCGTAGTTCATCGTTTAAATCGAATGGTGGTGATTCTTCGTGTGCTTGTGCACCAGATTGATATTTTAGAAACCATGACACCGATGGACTTCCTTGACTTTCGTGATATGCTTCGACCTGCGTCAGGATTTCAAAGCTGGCAATTTAAATTGCTCGAAGCCAAACTTGGATTGAAATTCGAGTATCGCCATGGCAAGGAATACTATACTGCTCAACTAAGGCAACAACACGTAGACCTCATTAAAAAAGCAGAAACCGATCAATCTTTTTTACAGCTGGTAAACGATTGGCTGGAACGAATGCCATTAGCCCCCTCCGGCTCCCCCGGTGGGGAAGAGTCCAATTCACAAAGCTCGCCTGGCGACGATTCAATAAGAATATGGAACGGTTTCGATTTTTGGAAGGAATATAAATCAGCTTATACGAATTCTCTTGCAGAGGCCGAAAAAAATAATATGGATGCTTTCGAAGAAGTTTTGTTTCATCACAAGGAAACACATTATACACTTTCAGCAAAAGCAAATCGAGCCGCCCTGTTCATTATGTTGTACCGCGGCTATCCTTTATTGCAATTACCATTTCAACTACTCAATAATTTATTGGAAATCGATGAGCAGTTAAGTACATGGCGACATCGTCACATGAACATGGTGCATAGAATGATCGGGACCAGAATCGGAACCGGGGGAAGTACGGGTAAGGATTATCTGAAAGCTGCCGCAGACAAACATTATATCTTCAAAGAAATTGCCCAACTTAATTCGTTTTTAATCGAGAGAAAAAAATTGCCACGGCTGCCCAAAGCGGTTGAAAGAAAGCTGGGTTTTTTTGTAGAAGACTAATAAAATTGAAACAGAACTTATGAGAAAACTAATCTTACAAGTTGCTGTCAGCCTTGACGGCTTTATTGAAGGTCCTCACGGAGAAATCGATTGGTGCTTTACCGATCAGGATTATGGTTTAAAAGATTTTTTCAAACAAATCGACACTTTGTTCATCGGTAGAAAAACATATGAGTTAATGATCAGTATGGGAGACAATGCTTCTCCCGGTTTTCCAAAATTCAAAGAGTATATTTTTTCCAGCACGCTTGAAAAAGTGAAAGATGATGCCGTATTAATCAAGGACGATATCAAATCTAAAGTGAAAGAAATTAAAAATGAAAACGGAAAAGATATCTGGTTGTTTGGCGGTGGAAGCCTGACCACATCTTTAATGAACCTCGACCTGGTGGACGAAATTGGCTTAGCAGTACATCCTGTAATTCTTAGTGGAGGCAAACCACTGTTTTCTGAAATCAAAAAACGGGTTGAGCTGGAGCTGCTGGACTCTAAAGTTTATTCCACGGGACTTGTGTTTTTGAAGTATGCAATCAAGTAAACATTTTATTTTTCGATCCCCTTGTATACCGGGGCTTTAATATCATGGTAAAAAAGAAATATCCAGCCCTCATCATTTCCCTTTTGCCACCATTCCTTTCTTAAGTGCATGGCCTTATCAGGATCAAAATCGTATTTGGTTTTGTACCGAATTTTCATTTGCTGTAACTGCGGCGCATCATCTGCACCAAAAAAAATCGTTTCACTGTTTTCTCTTATCCAAAATACCTGGTGATGAGGTGAGTGTGCACCTGTACAATGATATGTGATATAATCGTCAATAACACCGTCGTCATCACTTAAAAATTCTACCTGTGATGAATCCATTAATGCTTTTAATTCATCAGGAATAAAAGATGGGAAACCTTTTGCAATCGCAAAATCCACTTCTCTTTTTTGAATATAATAAGTAGCATTCGGCAGGCTTAGTTTTGAATGATCATTTTCCATGCAAACACCTCCTGCATGGTCTTTATGTAAGTGTGACATTAATACTTTGGTTACCTGATCCGGTTTAATTCCGTTTTTTTCCAGGTTAGAATGCAGTTGCATTTTGCTTTGTCCTTTGTCGTTGAAGCCGAGTCCCGTATCAAGAAGTAAAACATCTTTTGAAGTAATAATGATGAAAGGCTGTATTTCCACTAACAGGCTTCCTGCCGGCCGATGCTGTAATTCGTGTACGTCCTCATCGAAAGGAACGAACAGCTTTGTTTTGTCAATTGTAAAACTACCCTCACTTAACGGAATTATTTTCATGCGGCGAAGATAAGGGCGTGGCCCATCCCGACCTTCCCGGTGGGAAGGCCACCAGCACCTAGTCCTTGCTTATTCGGCCACACTTACAGCTTTCAACATTCTCCAACATTTAGGGTTTTGGATTTATGTAGTGAATAATGAACCGTTAGGGTCTGTGCTGCTGCGAAGTCCTCCCACCGGGAGATCCCGATAGCTATCGGGATAGGTGGCGCCCCCCCCGATCTTATCTCAATACCATTTGACGATCCCCATCCAACCGGATAAGAATAAACAGGAGAATTGTAAAAGTGAGTAATGAAGTTCCACCATAACTAATGAAGGGAAGTGGAATACCAATTACCGGCGCTAACCCTATCGTCATACAAATGTTGATGACAATGTGAAAGAAAAAAACCGAAGCAACACCATATGCATAGCATCGGCTGAATACACTTCTTTGTCTCTCTGCCACAGTAACTATTCTAAATAACAACAAAAGGTAAATCGCCAAAACAAGCGCAGTGCCCATAAATCCAAACCCTTCTCCTATCGTACAAAAAATAAAATCTGTCCTTTGTTCAGGCACAAAATCATAACGCGTTTGAGTGGATTTAAGCAGTCCCTTACCTGTAAAACCTCCTGACCCTATTGCAATCTTGGATTGACGCACATTATAGTCATCACCGGTCCTCGATCTTGTTTTTTCCACTTCCAGTTTACGGCGTTCTTCCAGATTTACGTATTCATCAGGAACTTCTTTCCCGATAGTGCTGAATATGCGTTCCACCTGGTAGGGCTGAAACACTTTTTGAAATAAGATTGGTACACCAAAACGCTGAATACCCACACAAAATGCCCAAATGATAATTATTCCGATAAGCAGCATTCGTTCTTTTTTGATCTGGCGCCACATTAGAAATATAACCAACGCAGCAATGCCCGAAAGAATAATAGCTAGTATGTTTTTGTCGACTAGCAATGTTGCTACTACCAATGCCGCAACTGAAAAACCAATGACCAAAATTGTTGCGGGTAATCCCTCCCGGTACATTACAACAAAGAAAGCAAAATATACAAGTGCCAGGCCGGTTTCACTTTGCATAATACTCAAAGCAGCCGGCAGCAGAGTAATGGCTGCGGCAATCAAATGGGATCTCGTTTTACTGAAATCAAGGTCGGGTAACGATAAATATTTGGCAAGAGCGAGGCATACACAAAGTTTACAAAAATCAGCCGGTTGAAAGTTAAACGCACCAAGGCGAATAATTGATTCAGTTCCTTTTATTCTTGAATGTAAAGGGAATACCAGCAACATCATAAATATGCCGACTGCATACCAAAGGTTTGCTGTGGCCGGAAAAAATTTACTGTCGGTTAAAAGAATAAATATTCCAAGTATACCCGCAATCAAAAAAAAATAAAACTGCTTGCTATAATCTGTTTTAAAAGAAAAGAAACTGGATATCACATTTGCGTCCCGCTCTTCGTTATAGGTCGTGGCAAAAATTGCCATAATTCCTATGGCAACGAGTAAAAGGTATAAACCTATCAGGCTCCAGTCCACACCTTTGGATATTCCCGGATTATTCCTTGTCATTATGCTCTGCTCCTTTTCTTTAAATTTTGTTTTCCGGGATCGATCATGTCGGCAGTTTGTACGAATACAGTACGTGGTGGAATCGTATCTCTTTTTTGTGAAGGAGCGGCTTGTTTCTTTAGGAATTTTCTTAATTGCGTGCTATCACCATAACGCTTAGCCCATTGTTCTGCTCTCGTTGAATCGAAAATATATTGTTCAGTTGCAAGAATGGAAGGTAATAGATCTTTGTTGGACAGTTCCTCCACCTTCTTTACGCTCTCTGCACGTAAGGAGTCGTTCAGATATTTTTCAATCAACAAAGAAGCTATGGGTGCGGCGGAAGTTGATCCAAATCCTGCATTTTCTACCACCACACAGATTGCAATTTGGGGATTTTCGCGTGGGGCAAATGCCACGAACATTGAATTTTCATTCAACTCAATTCTTTTACCGCGTATAGTCCGGAAGTTTTGTGCTGTACCGGTTTTGGCACACATATTAATTCCTGGTATCCTTGCTGAATATGCAGTACCACTTTCTACCACTCGTTGCATCCCGGTCATCACGGCTTCATAATCTGGATCGGAGATCTTGGTTAACGGTTCGTGTTTTACCCTGAAAGGTTTGAGTATGGTATCCTTTTCAGTTTCTTTTTCTATGCTCTTAACAAAATGAGGAGTATAATAATATCCCTTGTTGGCAATAATACACATAGCATTTGCCAGCTGAATTGGTGTCGCCGTCATTTTATCCTGGCCAATGCCCAGGGTAAGGTTGGTGCAGGAATTCCATGCATTTCTATATTCCTTATTATAATCAGATGAGTCAGGAATATTACCGCGGTCTTCACTGGGAAGATCTACGCCCAGCCTTTTTCCCAACCCAAACGCATTCATATACTCCTTCCACTTTTCATAGCCATCTTTTACATTCCTGTATTGCGAATTATCGACTGTCATCCTGTAAATATGTGCAAAATAAGAGTTGCATGAGTTAGCAATTGCAAGACTAAGAGTGGCTGCATGACCGGGATTTTTATGCTCGCATTGGGGTTTGCCATGTCCGCAAGCATAATAACGACCGGAACATGCATAGCCAAATGCGGGAGTAATGAGTCCTTCATCCAATGCTACCAGCCCACCCAAAGGCTTAAAAGTAGAACCCGGCGGATATTGACCCTTGATAGCACGATTGAACAAAGGCCTGGAAACATCCAAAACAAATTTGCTATAGGTTTTTTTAAAGTTGGGACCAGTTAATTCAGTTGGAGAAAAGTTAGGTGCAGAAACGAGTGTAAGAATTCCGCCTGTTTTAGGCTCAATAGCTACCACAGCACCTAATTTTTTGTTCATCAATTTTTCGGCGAGTTGCTGCAACCCTATATCTACATAGGTATATAATGCACGGCCGGTATTTGCGGGTTCATCTAATTCACCGTTTGCATATCTGCCTTGTAAGCGATTAAGATTATCCTTAATAAGGTATTGAACCCCTCTTTGCCCCATGAGGATGTTCTCGTAATATGATTCCAGGCCATTTAAACCTTTGTAATCACCGGGGCGGTAAAAGCCTTTAGAACGTGCAATAGCACCGGAATCTACTTCGCCAATATAACCCATAAAATGTGCTCCCGCATTGAAGGGGTAATCTCTCACCGGTCTTTCCTGTAAATAAAAACCATTTCCAAAACGCCACATATTTTCCTCGAGCCTTGCGTATTTATCGGGAGTAAGAAGATCTTCAAAGGCAGAAGGTTGGGTTCTTCCATTTTTTATTATGGCGCTGATAATTCTTTTGTCGAATTCAGCTGTATCAATTCCTAACAACTGGCATAAATAACTAGTGTCTACTCCCCTAACTTCTGAAGGTGTTACCATCAGATCGTACATCAATAAATTCTTTACAATTGTTTTTCCATTTTTATCATACACAATACCACGGGCCGGATAAATTGTTTTTTTAAGAACCGCATTCTGTTCAGCTAATAAACGGTATTCACTGGAGAGTATTTGCAAATTGAAAAGCCGGGCCAGCATTACAAAAAACGCCAACACAAAGAGGAGTCGTATAATATAGCTTCGGGATTGGTTGAACACAGGCATTGATTAATTGCGAAGAAAACAATTTGTGCGTGATGGTGCAAACACAATGCAAATTTGATTAAAGCTTCGGTGATTTACAAAAGAAGGGGAAAAGGATTTGCGAATTTTTTGTAAAAGAAGGCAAAGCTGTCAATTACAGGGTTTCAACTGTGAGCCAATTACTAACCAAATCGCTGGCTAAAAGGTTTTATTACGCAGTATTGGTCCTGAATTTCAATTTTCTTGGGAATAAAAGTTCAACGGTGAATATTAAAAGCAAACTTATGCCCGTTGTTGAAAATACCTTGATGATAAAATCCAGGAAAGTTCCAAATTGCAACCACTCCAGTAGGGTGAGGTAGGTGTGGTGCAGCACGGTAAGTATGATAACATACACGGCATAGGGAGCGAGGCCCATAGCACCTGGTGAAGGTTCGCGATAATTGAATTCCGCAGTGTCTTTTGGAATCAGGATAGAAATAATAAAAGGTCGTACATAGGCAATGAGCACACAGGCTGCAGCATGAAGCCCGGGTGTTTGCTTGAAATAATCGAGCGTCAATCCCGTAACAAAGCCAATAAGCAACAAAACAAAACGGTTTACAGTAAATGGCAGCCACAGAATAAACAGGAAATACAAAATAGGGATCACAAAGCGGTGAAGAGGTGGAAGTTTATCCAGTACATATACCTGCACCACGATAAATATGGCAAGTCGGAAAATATTTTTTACTAAATCACTCAATTATTTACCTTTTTTCTGTTGTTCAACTTTCTTTTCAGTATCCCTTTCCAGTTGCAGTTGTTCTTCCCGCTGCAAATTTTCGACAACGAAAACCTGCTGAATAGTAGCAAAATTTACAGCTGTCCTTATTTTAAGAAGATAAAACCCGGTTGCCGGATCGCTGTTGATCTGTGCTACCCTGCCTATTAATTTCTCAGGTGGAAAGTTGTAAGAATACCGGCTGGTAACTACCGTATCTCCCACTTTCACCTCCACACTTTTGGAGATTCCTTTGAGTAGTACAAAGCGTGGATCTTTTCCATCCCATTCCAGTTTTCCGGCATCCCCCGTTTTCTTTAAGGCAGCACTTGCCGAGCTTTGTACATGAAGCAAAGACATTACCTCGCTAAAATTGGGACTAACGTTCACTACCTGCCCCACCACTGAACCATCGGAACTTAAAACTGCCATGTTTTCTTTAATGCCATATTTCGCCCCCCTGTTTAGTTGCAGGTAATTCTTTTCCGAATTAACCGTGTTATAAACAACCTTGGCATCGCGCCATATATACTTTCTGAATTGCTGGATTGAATCGACCAGCGTTGAGTCAATCATCAGTCGTTGCGCCGTATCAGGAATAGAATAGTTTGTTTTCAAAAGATTAAGCAGGGAGTCATTCATGCGGTGAAGTCTGCGGTTCTCCTCACCCTGGTGAAAGTAATCATCCAACTTATCAACCTGCGAATTCATAGTGCCTGTTATTTCATTGGCAACGCCTAAAAAAGCAGCATGATGAATTTTGTTAAACTTGAAAAGCATATACAATGAAAAAACCTGCAATAGCACAAATGCCAGGAAAGTGAAATACCGCCGAATGAAAAGAAAAATGTTACGCATAGAAGGAAGGTGAAGGCTTTAAGGCGAGGGTAGAAGGTTGGTTCTTTCTTATACCTTTTACCCTAAACTTTTCGCCCTATCTCATAACGAATGGATAGCGATCATAATTTTTCAAAGCCAATCCTGTGCCACGAACCACGCTCTTCAATGGATCGTCCGCCACATGCACAGGCAATTTTATTTTCTGACTTAATCTTTTGTCAAGTCCCTTTAATAAAGCACCTCCACCTGTTAAATACAGTCCACGTCGATAAATATCTGCTGCCAATTCAGGCGGTGTTTGCTCCAAAGCTTTCAGGATGGCTTCTTCCATTTTGAAAATGGACTTATCCAATGCTTCAGCAATTTCCTGGTAGCTCACCATAATCTGTTTGGGAATACCTGTAACAAGGTCACGGCCATTAACGGGGAGATCATCAGGGGGATTATCAATATCTTTCATGGCAGCGCCGATCTGAATTTTGATCTGCTCTGCAGTTCTTTCACCAATTAATAGGGAGTGATAACGACGAAGCGCTTCCATTATATCTGCAGTGAATTCATCACCTGCAATACGAATGGATTGATCACAAACAATACCAGCCAGCGCAATAACAGTAATACCTGTAGTACCTCCACCAATATCAATAATCATGTTTCCAACAGGTTCTTCCACGTCAATTCCAATACCCAGAGCAGCAGCCATTGGCTCATGTATTAGGTAAACTTCTTTTGCGCCTGCCTGTTCGGCGCTATCGCGAACAGCCCGTTTTTCCACTTCGGTGATGGAAGAAGGAATGCAAATCATCATTCGCCAGCTTGGAGGGAAAAGAGGTTTTTTGGGATAAACCATTTTGATCATCTCGCGAAGCATTAACTCGGCAGCGTTAAAATCAGCAATCACCCCATCTTTCAGTGGCCGAACTGTTTTAATGCTTTCGTGGGTTTTTTCATGCATCATCAGGGCCCGCTTGCCTACGGCCAAGACTTCTTTCGGGTTGTTTCGGTTCAAGGCTACAATTGAAGGCTCGTTCACTACGACTTCGTCATTGTGGATTATCAAGGTATTGGCGGTTCCCAAGTCTATCGCTATCTCCTGCGTGAACCAGTTAAATAGTCCCATGCTGCTGTATTGGATTTAATTTTTGAGGTTGCCTGCAAAATTGGTGGAAATAAATTGAAATGTCAAAGTAAAAACGTTGAGGTAGAAAAGATATTTTTAGTTCAGTTATAATGCTTTATGAAATGTTTATGATACCGGTTCCTTTTTTTACCGCACCACCTCTCATACTTCCGTACACTGATTAAATTGAATAGAAACTGAAAGATTTCCGCATTCAACTGGTATCATTCCATTTTTACAAATGGATTTGTTTTCATTTCGTCTCCTATGGTTGTTGTATCACCATGGCCCGCATAAACGATGGTGTCAGCTGGAAGCGTGTATAATTTGGTTTTGATGCTTTCCTCTAAAATGGCGAAATCGCCTCCCGGCAAATCAGTTCTGCCTACGCTTCCCTGGAAAAGAACATCACCGCTGATGATAAATTTATTCTGTTTGCTGTAAAAGCTTAAATGCCCGGGAGAGTGACCCGGGGTAAAGATGACGTACATCTCATCGTCACCAATACTTATCACATCACCTTCATCTATAAAGTTTAGTTCTGCGTCGTAGTTATCAAATGGCAATTGCCAAAGTTTACCGGAAGTCGGCCCGTATTCCAAAACCGGTTTTTCAAGTTGATTCAACCATAAACTGAGGTTATACGTCTTATAAATAAACTTGTTGCCAAAAATATGGTCAAGGTGGCAATGCGTATTAATAAGATATATAGGGTTCAGGTGATTTTGTTCAATGAAATTCTTCAATTCCTGTTCTTCAGAAGCAAAATAACAACCCGGGTCTATAATACAACACTGTCCTTTTTCGTTGTAGACTACGTATGTATTCTCCTGAACTGGATTGAAGGTAAAGGGTTGAACCGTTAACATGTAGCTTTTTTGTACTTTTAGTTGCAATTTACTGTCCAAACCGTGGAGCCTTAATTAAAATAAGAAATCACATCATACTTTATGATTAAATTGATCGGCCGTTTGTCTGTTGCTTTGCTGCTTCTTTTCTTTATTGATTCAGACGCTCAGGTCAATGCTGTTCAGTACGGCAAGAACCGTGTCCAGTACCACAAATTCAAATGGAAATATTACCAGACCGATAATTTCAATACTTATTTCAGCCAGGATGGTTTGGAGATCGCCAAGTATGTAGCACAGGTAGCCGAAAAAGAGTTACCAGGCCTGGAAGAATTCGTGGAATATGGATTGCAGCGCAGAGCCAACATTGCCGTTTATAACAGTTTCGATGAAATGTACCAGTCTAATATTGGTCTGGGTATTGACTGGCAAAATACGGGTGGCGTTACTAAGCTCGTAAACAACAAAATGCTTATTTATTTTGATGGTAACCACCAAAACCTCCGAAGACAGATAAGGCAGGGAATTGCGGGAGTTTTGGTACAAAACGTTTTGTTTGGAGACGATCTTGGAGAATTTGCGGCTAACCAAACCTTACTGGATCTTCCGAAATGGCTTACAGATGGCTACATCGAATACGCCGCCGAAGAATGGAGCACAGATCTTGACAACCAGTTAAAGAATGCCATGCTTAGTGGCGAGTACAATAATTTTTATCAATTCGCTTTCGAAAAACCCGCACTGGCCGGACATGCTTTTTGGTATTACCTCGGCAACAAATATGGTAAGTCAAAAACCACTTATTTGTTATACCTGGCAAGAATATATCGCAACCTTAATAGTGCTACTCAAAAAATTGCGAAGAAAAAATTCAAGGATGTTCTTAAAGATTTTATGTTAGAAGAGCCACAGAGATATTTTAAAGATATCCGTGGCCGCAGGGTTATTCCGAAAGGACAGCTATCAGTTACCGAGGAAATCGGTAAAAAGAATTTCATTCGTTTTAATGCCAATCCGCAGCCAAGAAGTTTTGCTTATGCAGATGTGGAATACAAACAGGGAAAATACAGCGTGGTGTTTCATCCCAATTTTACTGATCGCAAAGTTTTACTAAGCTACGGTACGCGATCAGGCGAGGATGAAATCAATCCGAACATGCCTATCCTGGCCTGGGACGGAAAAGGCACCCGGTTGGCCTGCGTTTATAATAAAGAAGGCAAGAACCGTTTATTTGTATATGACGCTGTCAATCGTATAAAAACTGTGAATGATGAATTACCGCAGTTTACCCAGATACAGGATATGAAGTATATGCTTGATGCCAATACTTTACTATTTAGTGCGGTAAAGAGTGGACAGTCGGACATTTTTGTTTACAAAATCGACAAGAAAACGATTCAACAGGTCACTGATGATATCTACGATGACCTGGATGCTTCTTTCGTGGCTTTCCCGGGTAAAACAGGTATTATCTTTTCAAGTAACCGCCCCTCAGCAACTGCAGAAAACAACGATACTGCCATCACAGACCGCAAGTACAATATCTTTTTAATTGACAACTGGAATCAATCCGAATTCAAACAGGTTTCACAGCTAACAAACGGACATTTTGGCAACTCAAGATTTCCTTCTCAATATAACATCACCCACTTTACGTTTGTAAGCGACGAAAACGGTATCAACAACCGCTACGCTGGTTTCTTCAAAACAGAAAGAGCGGGATTAGATACATTGATATTTATAGGAGATGAAGTATTGCGTAACCCTCCGGCTAAAGAACTGGATAGTACTTTAAAGGAATGGGGCAAGGTACAGGCTGATTCTGTTGGATTCGTTTCGATAACCAGTGATTCTTCATATGTATTCCCTTTGACCAATTACCAGGCAAGTTTGCTGGAAACGAGGACAGCTGGGGATAACACTTTGGTAAGTGAGGTAATAATGCAGGGAGATTTTAAATTTCTGTACCGCCTGCGCATGGATGAAAATACTTTGCGTAGAAGAAATATTAATGCAAAACCAACAGAGTATATAAAAAAGCTGGAAGAACAGCAACGAATTGCAACTGGTAAGGCGCGGATTTATCAACCTGCTCAACAAGACACTGCAGGTCAAAAGCAAACTGACTTTTTCAACAGTGAATTTGATCACGAGAAAAAAGATTCATCCCAGTTGGGAAAAGTATTTGAAGCAGAGGAAATAACTGAAGAATCAGTATTATCCAAAGCTAAACTTTACGAATACAGGCCTCCTAAGTTTTTCAATGATTATGTGGTGGCTGGCTTAAATAATACTGTATTCGCTCCTAATAAATACCAGATTTACCAGGGAGGAGCAGGACCCATTCGTCCTGCAAACGGTAGCGACCTAAATGGATTGATACGCCTGGGAACAACGGATTTGTTCGAGGACTTTAAAATTTCAGGAGGTTTAAGAATTGCTCCAAATCTCAGGGATAATGATATTCTATTTGAATTTATGAACCTGAAAAAAAGATGGGATTGGGGACTTACCTATTATAGAAGCGACCAGGAAGTGAGCATCCAGGTGAATTCGGATCCTAATAACCCGGTTTATTTACCAGGCAAGATATTCAACAACTATTACCTGGCCCGTTTCAATTATGCATTTGACAGGGTAAGAAGCCTTCGAACTACAATAGGACCCAGGTTTGACAGGATCACACTTTCAAGTATTAATCAACCCACACTTGAAACACCAGACGAAAAACATACCTATGGCCAGCTGACAATGGAATATGTTTATGACAACAGCATCAATAAAACTTTAAACATATGGAATGGTTTGCGGTGGAAAGCATATGTGGATTGGTTTACTCAGGTCAGCGAAGTAAAGACTGCCGATGGTCGAAATCTTTTCAATATAGGTTTTGATGCCAGGAATTATTTTCCTATTTACCGGAATGTTATCTGGGCTGTCAGAGCCGCGGGCGATTTTTCATGGGGTAATCAAAAAGTAGTTTATTACCTCGGTGGTGTAGATGGATGGTTTTCACCTAAATTCAACAGTGCAGAAGCCGCAAGACCTGCTCCTGATAATGATTATGCCTACCAGGCTTTGGCCATTAACCTGCGTGGATTTGAGCAAAACACCGCAAACGGCAATAATAATGTTGTCATCAATAGTGAAATAAGGGCTCCTATCTTCAGCACATTTTTCAACCGTCCAATAAATAATGCCTTCCTTCGTAATTTCCAGCTGGTGCAGTTTTTTGATTTGGGAACAGCCTGGAATGGGGCTTATAATGCAATTGAAAGACCTCATGTTTATTACTCTGATCCAAATAATCCAAATATTACAGTAAAAATAAAAGCAGGAGGAATTGGACCGTTTGCCGGGGGATATGGTTTTGGTGCAAGAAGTACTTTGCTAGGATATTTCCTACGCTTTGATGTGGCCTGGCCAATGGATGTTTTCTTCCAGGGAAAACCCATGATGACGGTTGCACTCGGCCTTGATTTTTAATGGCAAAAATGACTTGCATAAAAAAGAGATGCTCTCACAGCATCTCTTTTTTATTACAATACTTTACTCATCTTTTTTATGGCATAATAAATCATCGATAATAATATTGTGTAGCAAACAATCATGCTCCAATCAAATCGGTTGTGGAGGGGGTGAATGAACAGGTAAACAATTTCATTGATTAACTGCAAAGGATTGGTTAGTACATCCCAGCTATTGAAACGCAGGTATCGACCGATATAAATGCCAAACCCGTTAAGTGCCATAACCGGAAGAATAAAAAGGACATCAAGCTTTTTATTGAAATTTTTTTCAAACAATTTTTCCATTTGCCGAACCGATAGAATACCGAATAGCAATCCACTCCATGCAAAGGACAACAACAAAGCCAGGTCATACCAAAGTGGAACATTCTCATTCATGTCCAGGTGAAACAAATCGGTAATAATGTAAAAAGCATTCGGGATAAAAAGAAGCCACACCAACACACAGAGCAAAAACTTCCATTTGTTCGTAATCGATGCCTTAGCCATTTTTTTTGAAATAACATAAGGAACAAAAGCAAGAAATAAATTCCAGGCTAAAAAAACAAACAATAGGTGACCTGTATACACAATCCTGAATAACATCAACGCCATACTGAATACACTGCAAAATATAAGAGCCTGCTCAATATCGCTTCGGTTAAAATAAAAACGGAATAAAAAAATTTTTTGCAAATATTTCATAGCAGAAACAATTTGGGAATGAAAACTAAACAACCAACAATTACAGCAGCAGCACATGCAATTAATACGGCTCCGGCAGAAATATCCTTTACCAGTTTTATTTCAGGATGTTTTTGAGTTGAAATAAAATCCATCGACTTCTCAATAGCTGTGTTAAACATTTCTGCCACCCAAACAAAAGCAATTGAAAAAACGACAGCAATGGCTTCCCATGTGGTGAGTCCAACAGTTACGGATAAAACAAGCACAAGAGATGTAATGACCAGGTGAATCTGGGCATTATGTTCCCACCGGAAAAAACTCAGGATCCCTTCCCAGGCGTAAACAAAACTTTTCAATCTTGCCTTCCATGAAAAGGAAGAAGCATCGCTGTCGAATAATTTTTCATTTGGTAACATGAGCAATATATTTTCTATTATTTTGGTAAAATGTTATGAGCCAATTGATCAATACAATACAGATACATAGTATCCAACCCATAAAAATCGTTTTGGCTATTCCTGATGACCGTTCCTCTACTTCCCTCAACGATCTGCCAACAGCCAGGTAAGCGATCGGCGCGGCATTTACACTAATAATGCCGGTTGCCATTCGTACATTTTGCTGCGGTTGCCAGGTGATCCAATGTTCTCCGTTTGCCCTTGCATATTTAAAAACACCCTTGGGTAACGTGGGAACTTGGCCATTTAAAACTCCTGTTGACTGAAGTGGATTACCATTTTTATCGTAAGCCCCCTTAAAAACAGAAAGGCTACTTTCCAATTCAATAGTATCATCAAAACCAAGTGATTGACCCTTTTGAAGCCGGGCCCTGAGTTCGTGCGCAATCTGCACCTGCGGATCATTTGCGTTGGAACGATATGTTTGCTGAACAATGGCATAAATCAACACCAGTATGAGGGTGATGATTGCAATTGCACTTAGATGTTGAACCGTTTTCATAATTAAATTTTTACGATAAATTGTTTTAGGCAATAGCAGGAAATGGAGATGCATTCCCTTGTCTATTTTTAGGTCGCACTTTCGACAAGATCGCCTCAAGTAGCGGCAGCATTTTATTTAACCCTCTTGTTTTAATCATAAAATTCCAGAGTGGTTCAAATTTTTTCCAGCCTCCCGCATAAGTAAAATGCTTGACCTGGTGTTGCAGATTATTGTGTTGAAGACTTGCTTTTAAAATATTACTCCATGAATAAAAAGATTCATAGGCCCAATCATATCCTTGCTTTAATTCCCCGGCGCTCAAACCAATTGTTTTATATACCACTTGCCTTGTGTCATATTGATTCCAATTCCTGTGAAGAATCCGGTTTTGTTGTTCCATGCTTTTAAAAAGCCGGGTACCCGGGTAAGGAGTAAGAATATGGAAGGTACTTGTGGTCAGCCCGCTTTCGACTGCCCAGTCAACCGTTTTTTTGAACACGTCCTTATTGTCGGCATCCAATCCAAAAACAAAACTCCCATTGATCATAATGCCTAAAGAATGTAACCTGTCAATCGCAGCTTTGTAGTCCTTACCTAAATTTTGCTTTTTATTACTTTGATGCAGGTTAGATTCACTTAAGGTTTCGAACCCAACAAATACCGAACGCAATCCCGCCTCGGCGGCTTTTTCAATCAAATCGCCACGTAGTATTGCATCAATAGTGGAAGCACCCTGGAAAACGCGGTTCATGCCTTTCATTCCCTCAAACAGTGCAGATGCAAATTTGTAATTGCCTAAAAGATGATCATCTAAAAAGTACAGGTGCCGTCCTGGTAATCGGTCAATCTCTGCAAGCGCTGCATCTACACGTTGTGTGTAAAAAGATTTTCCGCCTTCAAAAAAAGCGTCCTTGTAACAAAAATCACAATGGTGTGGGCAGCCTCTTGAAACAACAATTGAATTAGGCACCAGGTAAAGATGGCGTTTGATCAGGTCACGTCTTATTGGCGGAATGCCTTCAATATTTCTTTTCGAATTTGTATAAACCTTCTTCGGGCCTCCATTCCTGAAATCGGCGAGGAAACATGGGAAAGTATCTTCTCCAGGGCCAATAAATATTGTATCAGCATGAAGCATGGCTTCCACAGGTAATGAAGAAACATGCAATCCGCCCAGACAAACATAGCTTCCTTTTTTCCGATAAAAATCTGCCAAAGCATAGGAACGAAACGCATTGGTTATGTAAACCTGAATGATAACGAGGTCGGGAACATCATCAGTTTTTAATTCTTCCACATGCTCATCCTGCAGATCTATTTGGTCATCGGGTGAGCAATAAGCAGCTAACGTTGCTAATCCAAGTGGAGGAAACAAAGAATATTTAATTGGCCGCCAGTAAGGGCTTTTTGCTTCCGTTAGTGCAGGCAGAATCATTTTAATTTTCATAACCTTCTGAATAGTTTACCACTGAATTTTTTTGGAGAAATGCATGATTATCGCCAATGCTATGAATACTCCTATGCTTCCTAATAGCAAAGCGTAATCCTGCAATTGCAGAATTGTAAATACATAGGTATAAACAAGTACCAAAACGACAGATAAAACAGTTGTCAGTTTTGCAGAACCCAAAACGCCTTTCACAAACCAGGCAATTAAACCAATGGTTGCCAGAGAGGCCACGACGTATGACAGATTAAACCCTACGTATTCTGAAAACGATAGTAGTAGTGTATAAAACAGCACCAGGGCCAACCCAACCAATCCATATTGGAATGGATGCACGGATTTTCTGTTTGAAGTCTCAATAAGAAAAAAAGCAGCAAAAGTGAGCAGTATGCACAGGAAAGAATATTTGACCGACCGCATCGTCTTTTGATAACCATTCACAGGTACATAAAGATTTGTACCGAAGGAACTACCATTAATGTTATTTGCAATGGCAACCGTAGATGTTTCATTTGAATTGGAAATGATAAAAGCATTATTCTTCCATTGTTGTGGAAAATTTCTTTTCTGAGAAACGCTTTTCCAGTTTGCATGAAAGCTGTCATTACTGATTTTAGAATTTACAGGTAATATATCACCTGTAAAACTCGGATGAGGCCATTTTGCAGACATCTCAACCGACGTCGATTTACCCACAGGAGTAAAAAGCAATTCTTCAGAACCGCTAAGCATTAAGTCTGCGGCAAAATCAATATGCTTTACGTCTTCGCCCATATTTAAATTCAGAGGCGCATTTAACCCGTTACCCATTGCAGTTCCCTCTACTGCGTCTGGTGACATAGCGAGCACCTGGTTATTCCATTGAAGTTTCAACTCTTCGTTCAAGCCTTTTACATCTGAAATATTAATATGAACGAAGGCTTCATTCCAGATAACATCCTTCGGGTCTAACTTCAATTTTTCAAGAGCGACAGAATTAAATACCCCTTTCAACTTGATTCTTGATGTATAAAGCATCACTTTGTATATGCCGCGATATTTTTCTTCCGGGCTCACTGTTGAATGGATTGTTAATACATCGGGAAGGAAATAGGCAAAATGTTTATTGCTGCTCTTTTTATTACTATCAGCATTGGGTTGCCAGTAAGGTAAAACCAACACAGGTCCTGCGATGTTTTGTTTCCTTGCCCATTTACTGCTTACTTCCATAATAGCTTCCTTTTGACGTTGCTCGCGTTCTTTAATCAGGTCCTGGACAAACATGGTTGGTATTTGCAAGATGAGTACAATACCTCCAATGATGAGACCCTTAATGATAATCTTGGTTTTGGACCAAACATTTTGAACTACAGTTTCCATATTATTTGTTTGAATGGTTTTGAGAAATAAGTTTTTTTGTTTTTGAATAGCATATCCACAAAGGCAGAAACCCCAATATGCCGAAGGAGCAGTCGATCAATCTCCAGCTGATTGGAATCTCTCTGAGCGGGCCTGCAATGAATGCCAGTGGAAGAATTAGAATACAGGCGATAAGGCCAAACTCAATTACCCAGATATTTTTTACGGGATCACGGTAGGGCCCAATAAAAAGAATAGCAAGAATGAAATGGGCAAAGGCAAGCCAATCATAACCATAAAGAAGAAAGGGTGTGTCATTATTTACTTTTTTATATGCAGATAAAACTTTTTCCAGCCAATTGTGTAATTGATTGGGAGTAGAAAATATTTTTAGAAGAAAAGAAAGTTCCGTCTCTACAGGGATCGCTGTTACCCCGCTTAAAAACAGAACGACCATGAATAATAAAAGCAGCCTCCTAATGAATTGGATGGTTTTCTTCTCTTTCATATTGGTTTAAATAATTGAGTAACAGAAATTCCGTTTTTAAGTATCCCTGTATAGCTGCCAAGCATTCCTACCAAAAGCACAAACCAAATTTTTCCTGGAACAAAATCTGCAAACATCCAGGCTACCAACAGAGAGAGCAAAGGAATAAGCGATAGTAAAAGCATCCACATAAAACTTCTTCTAAATTGTACCCTCTTAAAGAGCAAGACAACTATTTGCAAGGAGAATAGTACAGGAGAAACGATAATGATCGAAGCAAATAAAGCAACGATTATCATCAACAAAGGCCACTCGCATAGGAAACACGTCAAAAGCACAATAGGGACAATAATGATTGACGAAGCAGTATAAACTTTCACTAAAATTCTATTTTCTTTCATAATAAAAAGTACTTTGTATTTCAAAGTATAAGGACAAAAAAAATTTACTTTATTCCGCTAATCATTTTTTCCAGCCCTGAAATGTGATCATTAAATGCCTTTTCTCCTGCTTTAGTAACTGCATAAGTTGTATTTGTTTTTCTGCCAATGAATCCTTTTTGCACTTTTATATAACCACTTTCTTCGAGTGTTTGAAGGTGAGTAGCCAGGTTGCCATCTGTTACTTCCAGCATTTGCTTCAGATCATTAAAGTTGACATCTTCATTCACCATGAGAATACTCATTACACCCAAACGGATACGGTTATCGAAAATTTTATTTAAACCTGCTATCGGATTATTTGTTGCCATTCCAATTGAAAAATTAATCAGTTCAAGATAACTGGCCTTCTTTCATATTTCCACCACATTATAAAACCATAAATGATGTGCAACACGCCAAAACCGGTAGCCCAGAAATACAGTCCAGCTTTTGGAAATTGCGTAGTAATCAATCCTAAAACAATTTCCAGGTAACCAAGATAACGGATGTCGGTTACCGTGTACTTACTACCATTCACAAGAGCAAGGCCATAAAAAATCAAACAAGCAGGCAAAATAAAATGCCAGTCGTTTTGCTGGACCATTGCCAGGATAAATAAGCCCCCGGTAACTAATGGAATCAGAAAATTAATTGTTAACAGCTTCATGGAATGATCCCACATAGGAATATTATCCTTTCCCGCTTTACGCCAGGTAAAATAGAATGCCGAAATCAGTGCCAGCATAAGCACAGCCACGGCCAACAAAAAAAGATTGAGTTTTAATTGCTGAAAGGAATCGCCTGTAAAGCTTCCATAACCCTGGTGTTGATTACGATACTCCGTGATCCAGTTATAAGCAAAATATGCCCCAATCAGGGCCCAGGTCCCCGCAGCGATTCCACTCAAGCCACTCAAAGAAATAAAACGGCTGGAGCGTTGCATCATTTTGCGAATATCCTGCAAGGCCTCCAGGTGCTGGTTTTGTACACTCATAAAAAGCACTTTGTATTACAAAGTAAAGTAAAGAATTTGACCTTTCAAAATAATATCAGTTTCTTTTAACAGGGAAAAAGCAAATTAATACCGCAGTAACGGGTGAAAGAATCAGGGGCGTCAGGAACAGGTATGCATACGGTAACTGTATAAATGCAAAAAAGAAAACGATGTAAAGGTTAAGAAGTAAAATCAAAAACACATTTGAAGGTAGCCAGTGGTTCCTTTTCATAAAATACCAGGTTGTAAAAAAGAAGGGCACAAGAAAGCAAACTGCAAGATGTATGATTTGTAATAGTTGCAGTGAATTCTGGATGTTGTGTTTTTTATAGAAGAATATTGCCAACCCATAACCTTGCGATAGCTGGTAAGGCAAAGAGCCGGGCGGCTGCCAGCTTTGACCATGCCATTCTGCAAGTGCCGCCTTCGTATGATACTGGTAACCTTTTAATATAAGGTCTGGCTGTTGCGTAAGAAAGGGCAAACCAAATAGGAGCAATAGCCCGAGAAAGGTGAAACCAAAAATCAAAATTGTTTTTCTCCTGCCAGCAGTCTTAAAAAAGATGATTAGTAAAAAAGGAAGTAATATAACGACTGCATAACGCGACAAGAGACAGCAAATGAATGCCACAGTCACCAACATTGCATGCTTTTTATAAAGCCCAAATAAAAAAACTAAATAAAATCCGGCAATCATCGACTCAATCGTCCAGCCGGCTGTCTGTGGCTGATCTTTCAGAACGAGAAAAAAAACTGCAAACGGAAGAAGAACAACCAGGACAGTTCCGATGAATTTTTTTTTAAACAATAAGACCGATGTGAATACACAGGCTGAAAAAAGCAAATAAGCCCACAAACGGTAATCAAGCTGTATCCAATCAGCAATTACAAATGGCAACCATGTCATGGGCAGGTATGTGGGATATAACACATAACCAAACTCTTTTATAGGCCTGTAAACTTCCGTACCCGAAACAAACCGGTTTGCCAGAATTTTCACCTGTGGGAGTATATCAGATTTTGAGGGATCGATTGGGTGATTTGGGATAATACTTTTCAATAGTAACCATCCTGTGAGCAGAAGAATAACAAACACTGGTAGTATAACAACCCAATGCATTATAAGCGGTTCCCCATGGTTTTTTACATCATTTATTTTTTGTTTGGTAATCCTCAAAAGGAATATTGTAACGAGAATTGCACTAAGCACAAAGACTACCGGACTTGCATAAATGCCGAGGATGTGTCTCAAAAAACTAAGGGAGCCTATTTGAATAATTAAACAGGCCAATACCAGAAAATACAAGCTGGATTTAGAAGGCAAAACGAATATTTTTTAATTAGTGCTAATTACTTACTCTCTCTCGTGCAAATTCGTTCCATTTTGGAAACGAATATTTTTAAATAAATCCCGACTTCTGTGCCGTCATTATTTTAATCTTTCGCCGGGTCCCTGCAACATTTTTTCATTAAAGGTCAAAATCAATTTAACCATTAAACCTCATCTAATACTTTTAGGATAATCTCACAAACCTCGTTTATTTGTTTTTCAGAAATAATAAGTGGAGGAGAGATGCGCACACAATTCGGGGCAAACAAAAACCAATCAGTAATCACTCCGCGTTCAATACATCCATCAACAATTTTTTTGCAGGTTTCAACAGAATCGAATTCTAATGCAATCCACAACCCGAATGAACGAATAAATTTTAGCCTGGCATGTTTAAGTAGAGATTTGAATTGTTGTTCTTTTTTCCTGATGGCGAAATCATTCTCCAGTAAAATTTTAAAAGCAGCCAGGCCTGCAGCGCAACAAACAGGATGTCCACCAAAAGTTGTAATGTGGCCCAGCACAGGGTTTTCAGTTAAATGATTCATCAGATTTTTATCAGCAATAAAAGCACCTAAAGGCATTCCTCCCCCCAGAGCTTTCCCTAATAGCAAAATATCAGGAACCACATCAAAATGTTGAAAGCCCCACAATTTTCCTGTCCTTCCAAACCCCGCCTGTATCTCGTCTAAAATTAAAAGGGCTCCCGTTTCCTTACACTTATTTTGTAATGCCTGTATCCATTCTTTTGGAGGAGCTATAATTCCTGCTTCTGCCTGAATAGTTTCAGCAATAACGCAGGCAGTTTTATCTGAAATGAATTTTAAATCATCAAATGAATTGTGAGTCAGATGTTGAATGCCGGGTAATAAAGGACGAAAAGAATTCCTCCAAAATTCATCACCAATAATACTTAATGCACCTTGCGTTGAACCATGATAGGAGTTTTTAAAAGCAATAATCTCGCTTCGTCCGCTCGCTCTTTTTGAAAGTTTCATGGCTCCTTCAACCGCCTCTGCACCGGAGTTGGTAAAATACACGGAGTTTAAAGTTGCAGGCAGGTGTTCGGTCAATAACCTGGCATATTGCACCTGTGGACTTTGAACAAACTCCCCGTACACCATAATATGCATGTACTCATCCAATTGCTTTTTTATTGCTTCAACAATCGCCGGGTGCCGATGGCCAGTGTTTGCCACACTAATTCCTCCAATAAGATCAATGTATTTTTTACCTGAACTATCCGTCAGCTCACATCCCTCTGCCTGTACAATTTCCAGGGCTAAGGGATTTGGTGAAGTTTGGGCAACATGTCGCAGAAATAACTGGCGAAGGTCCATGTTGCAAAGTAAGGAGGTTTGCTTTTAGCAAATACATCCCGAAAATAGCATCTATAGCAAATTGGAACTCTATACGGCCGTTATAAATAGTAAAAACAGGAACACACTTCACATACACAGTAGTAAGCTGCGGCCACTTTCATTAAGAACTTCCCTGAAAATTTATCCTTCCTTTTCCTTTCCGTAAAAAATCGTAAATCTGCAAACACATTTACACAATTTAAGTTCAATGGCTTTAGTACTTCCGGTTGAAAATAAATTTCCGAAATGGGGGGATAACTGCTTTATTGCACCAAATGCCACGATTGTTGGGGACGTAATTATGGGTGAAGAATGCAGTATCTGGTTTAATGCTGTGATCCGTGGTGATGTTAACAGTATCCGGATTGGAAACAAAGTAAATATTCAGGATGGAGCAGTAATCCATTGCACGTTCAAACGAACACAAGCCATAATTGGCAACAATGTTTCAATTGGTCATCATGCAATTGTTCACGGCTGCACTTTACACGATAATGTTTTGATAGGAATGGGTTCTATAATAATGGACAATGCCGTTGTCCACAGCAATACCATTATCGCGGCCGGAGCTGTAGTTTTAGAAGGAACTATTTGTGAGGCCGGAACTATTTATGCCGGTGTACCTGCAAAAAAAGTAAAAGATATTTCACCTGAAAAGATTGAGGGAGAAATCAATAGAATTGCCAATAATTATGTGGGTTACTCCAAATGGTTCGAATCTGTTAACGAAGCTTCAAAGCCTTTTAAACCTCAGGATTTTGGTTTACCTTTATAAGAAACCGTAATCAATGAAAACTGTACGCTACATTTTTATAATCTCCAGTTTTTCATTTCTTGTTACTTCATGCAGTATGTTCAAGGCTAAACGTGGGTGCCCGACCAATGGGCGGAATGTCGGGGCAGAGCGTGTCTTAGATATGTCAAAGAAAGAGCAAAGAAAAGCCGGAAAATTTAAGGCTTAATAATTGCATAATGCAACAAAACGGTTAGCCTGATTGTCTTTAAGTTAAATTGCTCACTGTAAAAATTATATTTTATGAGTCTAACCCTACGAACAACGTTAGGTTGTACCGAAGCTGTGATTGATGGCGATGGAGGATTGAAAAGATTTTACCAGATTGCCGATATTTTGTCTGACGACCTTCAGGTTGTGTTTACCAATAAAGAAGATGATTTTGATGCAATAAGCTGGGATTTTACTCTCGGACATCATCATCTTACCTTACAATATAGTATTTACAATGGAATCTCTGTTTTCCCGACAAGAACCAAGGACGCGAGGAAAAGAGATAATAAAGCCGTAGTAGAATTGGCGAATGTTCTGGAAGGAAAGCTGATGACACTGGATATGCATAAAAAACATATTGCCTGATCACCATTTTCGCTCCGGGATTGAATCCACTATATTGAAATAACTAACATACCTGTCTTCATCGATCTCACCATCTATTACTCCTTGCTTTATCGCACATCCGGGCTCATTAATATGAAGGCAATTGTTGAACTGACAATTGTTTAATCGATCCTTCATTTCCGGAAAATAACCTGAAACCTCCTGTCTTTCAACACCCACCAGTCCAAATTCTTTCATGCCGGGGGTATCAATGATCTTTCCATCAAAAGGTAATTCATACATTTCAGCAAAGGTTGTTGTGTGCTGGCCTTTTCCGCTCCATCCACTTACGTCCTGTGTTTTAATTTGAGCATGTGGAATAATGGTATTAATAAACGTGGATTTCCCAACACCGCTATGCCCGCTTATCAATGTGATCTTATGTTTCAATAAGGTCTTGATGTCTTCAACATTTTGGTCCTGCTTTAGGCTAGCTCCCAACACCCTGTATCCAATGGCAGTATAAACTTCTTTTAATTTATTAAACTTTGTTAAGTCCTTGTCTTTATACAAATCAACTTTATTAAACAAAATGATGGCTGGGACATGATACATTTCGCAAGCAACCAGAAAACGATCAATAAAACCTTGCGAAGTCCTGGGCTCCCTTATTGTAGCTATCAATAACGATTGGTCGACATTAGCTGCAACAATGTGTTGCTGGCTTTTTACACGGGGTGATTGACGGTTGATATGATTCTTTCGATCATAGATTTTAGTGATAATACCCGTTTGCTCATTTAAATTTTCTGTCTCAAAATCGACAATATCGCCAACTGCAATGGGATTGGAAGAAGTTATATCGTCAAGTTTAAAAATGCCTTTTATTCGAGCATTCCACATTTTGCCCGAATCATCTTTTACATTATACCAGCTACCTGTGGATTTGTAGACAACACCTTGCATGTTATGGAAATGTTCGTAACGACGTATACCTCAAAATTATATCGAGTAGCAAGAAGAACAACGCTATAGCGATTAACCAAACAAACTCTTCGTGAAATTTTGTTTTGGTTACTACTTCAATATCTGATTTTTCCAGGCGGTCAATCTGCCTGTAAATTTCCTGGAGGCTTTCTTTATCAATAGCTCTGAAATAGGAACCACTGGTTTGTACCGCTATTCGCTTTAATAAGTTTTCGTCCAGGAAGCTTGCTATCTTGTTACCGCTTTCTTCTACAGTTCTTGCACCTAAGGCACCTAAACCAATGGTATAAACTTTTACATTCTTTGCCTTTGCAATTTCCAACGCTGTAAAAGGATCAATGACTCTGGTTTCCGGGGGTTGTTCATTCCCATCCGTTAATAAAATAATGATCTTGCTTTTGGATTTGCTTGATGACAGGCGTTGTACTGAAGTAGCAAGACCTTCTCCAATCACTGTCCCGTCAATTAACATTCCGCTACGTAAGTTTCGTATTTGCTCAACTACTCCATTATGATCAGTTGACAAAGGAAACTGCGTATAACTTTCACCTGAAAAAATCACGAGGCCAATATTATCAATAGGTCTTTTTCTTACAAACTCTTCGGCCATCTGCTTTGACACTTCTAACCGGTTAGGTGTAAAATCAGCAGACAACATACTGCCGCTGATGTCCATACATAATACAATGTCAATTCCCTGTCCCTTTGTTTTGCTCGTTACGTTGCGAACCTGCGGACGAGCCAATGCCAGGATCACACATCCTATCGCCAATAAGCGCAGCCAAAAAGGCAGGTGAATAAAGTTGTTTCTTACCGTTCGAACGGCAAATGCATTACTGCTGGTTACTTTAAAAGAAGATTTTCTCCATGACGCTGTCCGGTAATAATACCAGGCCAGTACGGGCAATGCCAGCAAAAATGGCAACACCCATTGGTTTTTAAATTCAATATGTTGCAGCCAGTCATACAGCATCAGGTGGTGGATGTTTGAAGTTTAGGATTCGGAATATGGGTATTTTCAATGGCACCAATGCTTTCCCTTATCGATTCAAGCGAATTTCGTCTTTCTTCTTACGATTGATACTTTG
>Ga0193740_1000065_pt1 | contig 27377 bp, 22 predicted proteins | sample L2s1metaG_FD_145072 | JGI IMG/M metagenome (GOLD analysis project Ga0193740, IMG submission 145072) | Soil microbial communities from a riparian zone of the East river system, Colorado, United States - L2s1 | ecosystem: Environmental > Terrestrial > Soil > Riparian zone | place: USA: East River... | reverse complement strand
CGGAAACAACCTGTTCGTTTCTTTATGATTGGAGGGTTGGCTCATGCTGCATAGTAAAAGTAGAAAACAAACGATTACTGAAATCACCAAAAGTCTCTCCTTTCTTCCTTTTCTCCTTGAATTCGCTGAACAGGAAATCAAGTTCCTGCAGAATCGCTTCTTCGTCCAAACTCTCTTTGTATTTCCAGTTCAACCGGAGGCCCAGGTGATCGCCACCAATGTGTAAATTATAATGACCCAACGCAGTTCCGATAAAACCAATTTCAGAATTAGAAGATCGGCCGCAACCATTGGGACAGCCCGTCATCCGAATAATGATTTCCTCTTCCTGCAGATCGTACTTTTTTAATAATGGTTCGATTTTAGAAATGAGCGTAGGCAAATATCGTTGTGCTTCCGCCAGGGCCAAAGGACATGTATTCAGAGCAACGCATGCTATTGAATTTTTCCTGATAGCAGAAGCATTATTAGTGTGATCGATCACGCCATACTTCTTCAGGATAGCCTCAACCTTCTTTTTATCTTTTTCAGCAATATCTCCCAGAATCAAATTCTGATTACAGGTAAATCTGAAGTTAGCTTTTCCTGTTTTTGCAATCTCATGGAAAGCAGTTTTCAATTTCACATTTTCATGATCCAATATTCTCCCATGTTCCAGAAAAACGGTGTAGTACCAAAGTCCTTCATTGTTTTGTTCCCATCCGTAGTAATCTTTCCGGTCATTAAACAGGAATGGGCGTTCTTCTTCCAATTCAAATCCAACTCTTTTCTCCACTTCTCTTTTGAAAACATCAACACCAAGCCTGTCAACGGTATATTTTAATCTTGCTTTCTTTCTATCGCTTCTATCACCAAAATCTCTTTGCACAGTGAGAATTTCATAAATAACTTTCAAGGTTTTTTCCTCAGTATCTGTAAACCCAATAATCGTTGCCAACCTGGCATAATGTTCAGGATTACCATGCGTACTTGATAAACCGCCTCCTATGCCGATATTGAAACCTTTCAATTCATTGGCTTCAACAATTGCAATAAGTGCAATATCATTGATCAATACATCAACATCGTTATTTGGCGGAATGCCAATTCCTATTTTGAATTTCCTGGGTAGGTACCTGTCCTGGTATAATGGATCCTCCTCCGTTTTTTCCGAAACTTTTTCTTCATCCAGCCATATTTCATAATAAGCTCTTGTCTTTGGTTTCAGCATTTCGCTGATCTTATCTGCATATGCAAAGATTTGCTGATGAATTGGTGATTGATTTGGATGGGCAGCACAGACAACATTGCGGTTTACATCGCCACAGGTAGCAATGCTGTCCAATTTTGCGAGGTTGAACGCATGAATGGTTGGTTTAATTTTTCTTTTCAACAAACCATGCAACTGGATGGTTTGGCGGGTTGTAATTTTAATAACACCCGTTGAATTTTTTCCTGCAATATCATGGGTCGCCAGCCATTGTTCAGGTGTCATAAAACCACCGGGCAATCGCAGGCGAATCATAAAAGAATATAGGCGTTCGAGCTTCTTTTGCGCTCTTTCCTCGCGGCGGTCACGATCATCCTGCTGGTACATACCGTGAAACTTAAACAAGTTTGCATCATCCTCACTCACGGCTCCCGTCAATTCATCGAGCAAGCTTTCCTTAATTGTACCTCGCAAACCATTACTCTGCGTTTTTATTTTCTCAACAGATGACAAATTATGATTCGTATCGGGCATGAAACAGTTTTGAATTTTAATAAACGTCTTTTAAATAACGGCCCTCGTTTCTTAAATGATGAACAAAGCCAATTGCTTCTTCCAGTTTCTTGTTGCCATGCTCCTGGACGATTTTTATCAATGTATTTTCAACATCGATGCTCATCGGCTCTTTGGCTCCACATACATATACTGACGCGCCGTTCTCCAGCCATTCATACAGTTGCTTCCCGTTTTTTTTCATCTTGTGTTGCACATAAACTTTTTCTTCCTGGTCCCGTGAAAAGGCAAGATCTATTTTAGAAAGGGAACCAGTGTCAATCCAACTTTGCATTTCGGTTTGATAAAGAAAGTCAGTAATAAAGTGCTGGTCGCCAAAGAAGAGCCAGTTCTTTCCGGGTGCACCGGTTGAATCTCTGTGGGCAATAAAAGAACGGAAAGGTGCAATGCCTGTTCCCGGGCCAATCATGATCACATCCTTATCGTCAGCCGGCAAACGGAATTGCAGATTCTTATGAATATAGAATTGAACCTGCTTCCCTACTTCAAATTGGGATAAATAGTTTGAACATAAACCAAACTTCAATTCGTCATTCACTGTGAATGACGAAATTGAGTATAATCTCGGCGTAATTGGCTCTAAAATACCCACCAGCTGTTCCACCTGGTCCGAATTTTTCAGCGGGTAAATTTTTAAAAGATCAAGTAAGCCTATTCTTGTTGCAGGAATATCCTGGTTCACAAGCGATGCATATGCATTTACCACCCTTTCAGGCAGGTAAATAATTTCAAGTTTCTTCTTCAGCAAATCAAAAACAGTATACTCTTCATTACGAAACGTGTATTTCTTTTCAGCATCAATCTCCAACAAATTGATAATTGCTTCAACCTTATGTTGTGGATTTTCAGGAATAATACCCAGAGAATCTCCCGGCAAATAATCTACATCCTCTGCTTCAATTTCAATATGATAAGTTTCTTTATTTGAACCCTGGTCATTCAGATTAATGGATGTGAGAATAGTTCCTGTGTAAATTTTCTTACCAGCAGATTTTTTTGGAGCAATCGTTTCAACAGAAGGAGCAGGATTTGGTGATGTAGCACTTAAACGCTGTAATACTCCTTCAAACCAGGATTCCGCGTCCGTATCATAGTCAGTATCACATTTTTGCAGGGGTACTAATCGTTGTGCCCCCATTTTACGTAACTGCAAATCAATCTCCTCCCCGGCCTTGCAAAACAATGGATAAGAACTGTCACCCAATGCAAGCACACCAAAATTCATTTTCTCTAGTTTGAACCCATTGGTATGAATATGATCGAAGAACTTTTTTGCTGCCGCTGGAGGTTCGCCGTCCCCATGAGTACTTACTATCGTTATAAAATACTCTTCCTTCTGAATATCGTTTAACCGGTATTGATTCAAGTCCACCAGTTTGGCATTAATGCCTGCCTTCTTTGCTTTTGCTGCAAAGGTAGACGCAAGCTTTTTTGAATTGCCTGTTTCCGTTCCAAAAGCAATAGTGATTTTGTTTATGGAAGGTTTCGCCTGCACGGCTGGTAGTTGTTGTTGTTCCGGGCTATTTTTTCCGGCAAGTAACCCGGCTATATAACCGTTCAGCCAGATCAACTCTTCTGTTTGCGATCCGGCAACCAACTGCTCAACAAGCTTCATTTTTGATGCATCCAACATAATCACCAGTTTAAGCAATGTGCAATTTTTGTTTACCGGAATAATATTCTAACGGTGGTTGTACTACGGGTTCGAAATATTCCTCGGTGTTCAGGCCATCATTCAACCATTTATATTTCTGATGAAGGCTTACAACCTTGCCAATAATAAGTAAAGAAGGGGAAGCCAGTTTTCTATTGATTGTGGAACCGGAATAATCGTAAAGGCTTGAAATGGTGACCTGCTGGTTAGGAGTAGTTCCCTGTTCAATAACGGCAAGTAATTTGTCCCTGCTGATATGATTTGAAGTTAACTTTTCAACAATTTCGGAAGCTGTTTCTGCCGACATATAAAAAACAAGCGTATCATCGCTTTGAGCCAGCTCTTTCCAGTATTCATCAGGTAGAACATCTGTTTTGTAATACGTGAGAAAACGAACTCCTTTTGAATGATTTCTTGCCGTGAGGGGTATTGCTGCAAATGCTGCAATACCGGTTGCAGCAGTAATACCAGGAATGATCTCATAATCGATTTTATTTTCAGCCAGTACCTGCAGCTCATCAAGAATGTTAGAGAAAATAGAAACGTCCCCTCCTTTTAATCGAATAACCAACTTGCCCTTTTCCGCATATTTCACAAGCAACTCGTTAATGTACGACTGGGGTGTAGAGGTTCCCCGCCCGCATTGTTTTCCTACCGGAATTACTTCGGCATAATGAGAAACATAGTCGTCTATAATTTGAGGGCTTACAAGACGGTCCACTAAAACAATTTCTGCTTTCTGAAGCCAGTTAACGGCCTTTACGGTGATTAATTCGGGATCGCCGGGACCGGCTCCAATTAAAACTACTTTTCCTTTTTTCGTTGTCATAACAGCTATTTAAAATTGTCGCTGGCCAATAGCATTAGCCGGGGACATAGGTGATTAAATGGTGTTGTGTGAATCTATACTATAGCAGCAAACAAGCGTTGTGTGTTACTTACAACAACACGAAGAAGGAAGGCTACAACAACAGGAGAACAGTAAGGAAAACCGGGTCCTTAACTCTATGTCCTTCTGCAAGGTTGTTAGCTTTTTCATTGTAGTTTTTTTGAAACGAAACAATTAATGTTGTCCAAATATAGAAAAGAATCTATTACTCCACAAAAATGGTAGAGTATTATTTCTGAACAATTCTGCATTTTTAGGAATTAATTGCGCATATGACCCGAATTGGTTTGATTTCCGACACACACCATTTTTTGGATGAAGCCGTTTTTAAACATTTTGACAAATGTGACGAGCTATGGCATGCAGGAGATTTTGGATCCGCAGTAATTGCCGACAGGTTAAAAGAATTCAGGCCTCTAAAAGCGGTTTATGGCAATATTGATGGCTATGATATCAGGAGCCATTATCCCGAAAAACTTACCTGGAGCTGCGAAGATGTAAAAGTCTACATGACCCATATTGGCGGGCATCCCAACAAATATGCACCTGGAATAAAACAGGATATACTAAGCAACGGAGCAAGGTTATTTATTAGTGGTCATTCCCATATCCTCAAAATTATTTACGACGATAAGATCAATTGCCTTCATATGAATCCTGGGGCGGCGGGCAACCAGGGCTGGCATAAAATAAGAACCATCGTTCGTTTTGCGATCGATGGTTCTAACATTAAGGACTGCGAAGTTATTGAGTTAGGAAGAAGAGGCGAGATATAAAGGTTTAAGACAAAAGGTAGAAGGTATAAGGAATTTTTCAACTCTTACCTACACCCTTTTAAATCCATTGCCGGTTCTGGAAAATTTCCCGGAAAGGCCATGGAATGGAAGCAAGGATGATGAGCAGGGCCACTAAATAAAATATCATTGTTCTGCGGTGCTTCGCCCTGTCACCGATGGGTCGCCTACCCTGTGCTTTGCCAAGATGAATTAAAATAATTGCGATCAACATACCTGCCAGGTGCTCCACTGCAAAAAAGCGATTATAAGGATCTTTCATTGCAGCACTCATTCCCACATTTTGTATGATCTTATATCCAAGTGGACCTACAAAATACAGGTAGATACCGACCACCAGCATTAAATCAGCAAATATGGTGAGTAAAAGTCCAAGCCTGTTGTCCGACCTGATATAGGGCCTGCTACCGGCCAGTAAACTATTGATGATAGCAAATAATAATAACACTAAAACGACCCAACGACCAATACTATGCGCATGCAACATTGCAGAGTATAAACTAGTACCCATGCTGAATGATTTTGGTTTATCGTCAAATCTACGATGTTTTGTCTGTCAATCGTCAGTTGAATGCAATTGTGAATAATGAATAAAGAAACCTGGACGGTTAATTTTGAAACGAACTTTATCTGGAGTTTTTTTATTGAGCCACCTATAATACTACTATCCACGACTGTTGTGTCACTCACTTGTACGTTCTGAAGTTTATTGACCCATATAGACGTTTCATTACAGGATTTATGCAGTTCTTTATTCGAAGAAATTTTGAACCACATAGGCACATAGGTACCATAGAAAAAACACATAGAGAATTACTATGTGCGCCCTATGTTTCTATGCTTCTATGTGGTAAAAAAAATCTTGTAGGTTATGACCATGCATTTTTGCCACCATGCGATCACTTCACCCAATCCGCAATAAAAATATTAGTATCACGTGTACCGCCGTTATTGCGATTGCTGCAGAAGATGATTTTTTTACCATCATAACTAAACATTGGAAAAGCATCAAAACCTTTATCGCGGCTTATTTTCTGAAGACCCGTTCCATCCTGGTTCATCACATACATGTTAAAAGGAAAGCCTCTTTTATATTCGTGATTGCTGCAAAAAACAATTCTTCCATCCGGCAAAAAATTAGGTGCCCAATTAGCCTGGCCAAGTGAAGTGATTTGTTTGGCATTACTGCCATCAGCGTTCGCTATAAACACTTCCATTTGAGTTGGTGCAACCAAACCTTCCCTCAATAACTCTTTATATTCTTTTATCTCAGCCTCTGTTTTTGGCCGGCTTGCACGCCAAACTATTTTTTTTCCGTCAGCGCTAAACCATGCACCGCCGTCGTAACCCAGGGCAGTTGTAACCTGTTTTATTTTTCCTGCCTTTACATCCATTACATACAGGTCAAGATCTCCATTACGGATTGAAGTGAAAAGCATTTTTGAACCATCGGGCGAAAGAGTTGCTTCTGCATCATACCCTGAGGTGCTGGTCAGTTTCTTAATTATTTTTCCATTGAGATCAGCCATGTAAATATCGTAGCTGCTGTAAACAGGCCATATGTACCTATTCCCATACTTGTTGCGGTCAGGTATAGGTGGACAGGTATCCGCACCTTCATGAGTGGAGGCGTAAATGATGTGCTTATTATCTTTTGTAAAAAAAGCACACGTAGTTCTTCCTTTACCGGTGCTCACCATTTTATAGCTAAACTTTTCTCCCGGCTTAGGAACTTTTCCAATAAAGATCTGGTCGCAGGGAATGCCATCTTTTGGCGACGTTCTTTGAAATACGATCCATTTCCCATCATAACTCCAGTAGGCTTCTGCGTTATCTGCACCAAAACTTAATTGTTGAATATTTTTGAAATGTGTTTCATCAGCATAATGCAGAGAATCACCCTGGGCATATATGATTATAGAATAAAAACAACAGGCAAGCAATGTCAGAAATCTCATTGAAACAATTTTTGTGGGCTGTTAAAAGCTTTTAAAAATAAGGACGGCGGAAATGGCAAGCGTCAAATTTATGTCATAAGCTTTTCGGCATTTGTTAGTTTTGAGGCATGCGGAAATTACTTTTTATACTGATTTGCTCTGGTGTTTTTGCTGCATGTAGCGGTAACAAAAATTCGAAAGGTCAGGAAATTTTATCTCAACCCCCATATCATAAGCTTTCGGATAGCATCGGTAAAGCTCCCAAAGACGCACCATTATATTTTAGAAGAGGTACCCTTTTGTATAGCAACGGAGAAATGGCATTGGCAGAAAATGATCTTCGAACCGCCTGGCAACTTGAGCCCAAAGAAGAATACGCACTGAGATTGACTACCATACTCAGACAAAAAAACTCAGACAGTGCAATTGCGTTTTTGGAGGAAGCATTGAAAAAACTTCCAAACAGTATCGCACTGCAAATTTTATTGGCCAGGGGTTATCAAAGCAAAAAGGAGCTGGAAAAATCATTAGCTCTTTGCAACGACATAATTAAAAAATATCCCGGGCAATTAGATGCTTTAACACTGAAGTCTGAAATATTAAAACAACAAAACAGAAATGACGAAGCATTAGCCGTTTTGGAGGAAGCCTATGCTTACGCACCCGGCGATGTTGAGCTGGTTCATCAACTGGCGTTTGAATATGCAGAAGCAAAAAACCCCAGGGTGTTAGCCCTTGCCGATTCTTTGATAAAAGTGGATACCGAGAAGCGGCATGCCGAACCTTATTATTTTAAAGGATTGTACCATGAAAACAAAGGCAACTATAACGAGGCCATTAAATATTTTGATGAAGCAATCCAACATGATTATAATTTTTTAGATGCTTACCTGGATAAAGGCCAGACGTATTACGACCAAAAAAAATATACGGAGGCATTGAAAACATTTCAATTTACAACAACTGTGTTCCCTTCGGAAAGCCTTCCTTATTACTGGATCGGGAAATCGCAACAAGCTTTAGGTAAGAATGACGAAGCGAGGTTGAATTATCAAAGGGCTTATGGATTAGACAAATCACTTACAGAAGCAAAGGATTCTGCAGACCGTTTGAAATAGGCCCCTCTGATCCCGCCTACAGCGGGACCATCAACACACAAAGCCAGCTTGGAAAATTATCCATTTCATTTTCTTGTATTTTCCTGTCTGAACTTCAATAGTTATCTTGCCACCGCAAATAAACTACATGGCGCTTATTGCTCCCTCTCTACTTGCTGCAAATTTTTTACGCCTCGAAGATGAATGTAAAATGGTCAATGAAAGTGAGGCCGATTGGCTTCACCTGGATGTAATGGATGGACGCTTTGTACCCAATATTTCTTTCGGCCTCCCGGTAATTTCCCAGGTTAGCAAAATCTCAAAAAAGCCTTGCGATGTTCATTTAATGATTCTTGAACCTGAACGTTATGTCGAGTCCTTTAAAAAAGCGGGTGCAGATCATATCACTGTTCACATAGAAGCGTGCCTTCATTTGCACAGAAATATAGAGCAAATAAAATCGCTGGGCCTGAAAGCTGGAGTGGCTTTGAACCCTCACACTCCGATTGATAGTTTAAAAGATATTTTGGGAGATGTAGACATTGTCTTGCTGATGAGTGTAAATCCCGGCTTTGGCGGGCAATCATTCATTCCACAAACATTGAACAAGATACGTGAGCTGAGAAAAATTATAGATGACAATAAACTTGACGTAAAAATTGAAATTGACGGCGGGGTTACTGTTGAAAATGCAAAAGAAATCCTGGATGCCGGCGCTCATGTTCTCGTTGCCGGGAATTCGGTATTTGCTGCAAAAAATCCTAAGGAAATTATTGCGCAATTGAAGGCCCAATCCGGCCTTCCCGAAGGGAAGGAGACCTAAGCACACTCCTAACTTATTTGACTATATTGATAACTCTTAATATTTGCCACATGCTCAGTGCTTTGATTGCACGAATGAATGATAAACTATCAGGTGCTGTGCTGTTGCGAAGTCCCTCCACCGGAGGGATTTAGGGAGGCCTCCCCCTAACTTTGTCCCATGGTAAAGGATCTTTTTTCAGAACAATCAAAAATCTACGCACAATTCAGGCCCACCTATCCGCAAGAACTTTTTGAATACGTATTACAATTTGTAGAAGAAAGAAAATGCGCCTGGGATTGTGCAACCGGTAATGGCCAGGCAGCTACAGTACTGGCAGATTATTTTGAAATAGTAGAAGCCTCGGACATCAGCGAAGCACAGATCAGCAATGCATTAAAAAAGCAAAACATTAACTATTCTGTCTGCCCTGCCGAAGAAACACCTTTCGCTGATAATAGTTTTGATTTAATCACCGTGGCGCAGGCTTATCATTGGTTAAACTGGAATAAATTTCATGATGAAGTAAAGAGAGTAGGAAAACAAAATGCAGTCATTGCAATATGGGCATACAACCTTTTGATATCTTCTGATGAGAAAGTAAATAATATCATTAAGCATTTTTATCGGGATATAACGGGTTCCTATTGGGAGCATGAAAGGAAATATGTTAATGAGGGGTATGTAACAGTAGATTTTAATTTTCAGCATTTACCACCAAAAATTTTCCAGGCAAACTTCAGCTGGACGAGGGAGCAATTAAAAGGCTATTTTTTAAGCTGGTCGGCTGTTCGGAAATACATTAAAGTACACCAGGAAAATCCTGTTGAACTTATCGAAAAGGAAATAGATGCGGTATGGAATGAAAATGAACAAAAAGAAATTCGTTTTCCTGTTTTTCTCCGAATTGGCAAAATTGTAAAATAAGACTTCCTTTTCCTGGTTAAACAAGTATTTTTATTGCAAATCTGCTTTTGTGAAAATCCGGGTGCCTATCCTTTTTATAAGCATTTTATTTGCAACTATCTCTTTTGCGCAAAAAAAATCGGCAACAGTTGAGGGGAAAGTTGTTGATGAAAATGAAAATCCGCTCTCACGTGTTTCAGTTACAATTTTAGGACAGCAAAAAGGCATTCTTACTTCAGACTCAGGTCGATTCCATATCAAAGTTCCGGCAGATAAAGCATTTGCATTGGTCTTTTCTTATAGCGGGTATAAGACTGCCCAACAAAATTTTTTGTTGAATGAAGGTGAACACGAATCCATTACCATTCGGTTGGAACCAGCGGGAGGTGTAATGCAGGAAGTAATTATTACTGAGCAACGTGAAAGAACTGAGGTTGGACTGATAAAGCCAAATCCAAAGTCGGTGATCAACCTTCCATCTCCAATTATGGGAGTAGAAGGCATGTTGAAAGTATTTGTTGGATCAAACAATGAATTGACATCCCAGTATAACGTTAGGGGCGGCAGCTATGATGAGAACCTGATTTATGTAAACGACTTTGAGATTTTTCGACCCTATTTGGTTCGAAGCGGTCAGCAGGAAGGTTTGAGCTTTATTAATCCCGAGATGGTCCGCAACATTAATTTTTATACAGGCGGTTTCCAGGCCAGGTATGGCGACAAAATGAGTTCTGTTCTTGATATTCAATACAACTCACCCAAAAAACATGCTGGCTCCGCCTATGTCGGCATTCTTGAGCAGGGCTTTCACCTGGAAGGGCTCGGAAACAAAAACAAAATTTCCTACGTCATCGGCGTTCGTAATCGTAGCAATAGAAATTTATTGAGCAGACAGGAAACGCAGGGAAGTTATATTCCTTCTTCATTTGACTTCCAGGCCCTGGTCAACTATCAAATCAATTCCAAATGGAATGCAGAAGTTTTGGGCAACTTCTCGCAAACCAAATTCACACTCATCCCGGAATTCAGCCAGATTACATCCGGGGTTTTCTCTCCCTATTTTACAGCAAATCTTGGTGTGGACATTTATTTTGAAGGAAGAGAAAAGGACCAATACAACACGGCAATGATTGGTTTTTCGTCGACCTACCAGGCCAATAAAAATTTAAAATTAAAATGGCTGGTATCACGTTTTGAAAATGATGAAGCTGAAAACATAGATATCGCCGGTGCATATATTTTTGGCGACAGGGATTTCGATAAAACCAGTGGTTCCTATGGCATGATCGTAAATCCTTTGGGTGCAGGCATCAACCAGACTTATGCAAGAAATCATCTGAACATTGTTGACTATAATGTATCTCATAAAGGAAGTTTACTTCAAAACAAACATTTAATTCAATGGGGTTTGGGTTACGATAAAACGCTCATCAATGATCGATTAAATGAATGGGAATACCAGGATTCAGCAGGTTATTCCCTTCCTTACAATCCGAATGTTCTGTTGATGAACAAAGTATTGAAATCAACTGCGGATCTCAACATCGATAAATTAAATGGTTTTGTACAGGATAATATTGCTTTCAATAAAAACGGAAATGCATATACGATACAGGCAGGTATCCGGTTTAATTATAATGGTCTCAATAACCAGTTTTTAATTTCTCCGCGAATTGGTGCTTCGTGGAAACCAAAAGGAAATAAAGATATCGTTTATCGAATGGCATTAGGCTCCTATGATCAGCCGCCATTCTATCGTGAATTGAGAAGGCATGACGGGACCTTAAACACTCAATTGAAAGCCCAGCGAAGTTTGCAGGGCGTAATCGGACTGGATTATAATTTCTTTGGTTTGAACCGTCCATTACGTTTTACAACAGAAGCATACTACAAACATATGACCGATGTTGTTCCATATGATATCGAGAATGTACGCATCCGTTACTACGGTGAAAACAGTGCAAAAGCCTATGCTACCGGATTAGAACTACGTTTGTTTGGAGAGTTGGTGAAAGATGCAGAAAGCTGGATCAGCCTTGGCTTTATGCGGACTAAAGAAAACATAGAAAACGATTTTTACAAGGAGTACACTTTGGATTCGTTGAATCAACCAATTGACAGTATCACGGTGGAAGGAGGATGGTTTCGCAGACCAACAGACAGGTTGATTACCTTCGGCATGTTTTTCCAGGATTATTTATCAACGAATAAAAATTTCAAAGTATACCTGAGCACCTTGTACGGAACAAATTTGCCTTACAATATCCCAGGTAGTGTGAAATACAGGAATGCATTGACCATTCCGCCTTACATGCGAGTAGATATTGGCTTCAGTGCATTGTTACTGGATGCGGAAAAGAGCAATCGTCGAAGTCATTCACCTTTCCGGAATTTTGATAACATCTGGGCAAGCCTGGAGGTGTTTAATTTGATTGACAGGGAGAATACAATTTCCTATATGTTAATTAAGGATTTTCAGAACAATGTTTTTACCATGCCAAACAGGTTGACACCAAGGTTAGTGAATTTTAAGATTGTAGCGAGATGGTAACTTCTTAAAAAAAATCTATGGAAAAGAAAAAACAAAATACATTTTTTACAGAACAAAGTTATCGCACAGAAATAGGATTAGACCTTAATGAAGATGTACTAAAACGAATTTACGATGATCATGTTACAGCCGATGATAAGCTTTCCATCGAGTTTTATTACGTGAGTGATAATATTGACAATATCCTGGATCTGCAAAGTTTCATAAAAGAGCGTTTCTCTGAGTATCACAAATTAAAAGTGCAGCCTTACAATAATTTATACCAACTGTCCGGGTTTACAGCTGCCATTAAAATGAAACTGGAATCAATAAACAAATGGAACCAGGTAATGTGGGATCTGGGTTATGAATTTGATTGCAAATTAGACGGTTGGGAAGTGGTGCATTAGGTTTATTTCTTTATCCAGAATTCCTTGTCCCATTTTTCACATTCTAATGGCTCTTTGGTAAGTTGTTCATAAATCAAATCCAATTCTTTTTCGGGAATCATTTTTTCAGCATAAGGAAACAACTGCCTTTCCTCAAAACGAATATGGTCATCGATAGCCTGGGCCAAATTACCAAGTAGGCCCTGGTCAGGAATGTTTTCATTAATGTGGATCATCCCTTCAATTTCATGGTGTTCATCTATCATTTGTTTCAACAATTCATTACCGGCAGGTAAATGCGGTGCTAAAATTTGTTCTTCTTCCATGAAATGTTCCTGCAAATGATTTTTCCAAAACCATTCAACGTAATCACCAATCAATTTTATGTCTGCTCCGTTCTTCAATCCCTGTTTGATCTTCCATGCAAACAACAATCCATCATGATGGTCTTTTGACAGAGGGGTTAATTGCCTGCTTCGTTTGATCGGTTTTATTTCTTTCGACATATTGCAAAGTTAAACTTCAGGTACACGTCATTGCGAACACAGGGGAGCAATCCCAGTTTATGAGCGATTTCACTTAGGCTTAGTTGTAACTCTCGGCCTACAAAAAGCTCTGCTTTTTGTTTCACGATGGCTCCAAAAGGATCATAAGTACTTCAGAAGCTTGAATGGAGCCTATTCGTTTTTTTCAGTTCAAACCTCGAAAGAGGAATCCATTAAATAGCAATTTTGCCCGGGCCTCAAAAAAGAAATTTTATTTCCCGCAGGGACGCAGAGTTCGCAGAGAATACCTCGACAATTTTTAGTTGCTCCCTCCTTCTTTCAGCTTTCAATTTCCAGCTTTCCGCGATAAAAAACCTTAACAACCTTCCTCCTCCCCAACCTCTCCCTTCTTCTTATCTTTGCAAACTTCATTATGAGCAGGCAGGGAAAAGTTTTAGTGGCCATGAGTGGCGGTATTGACAGTACAGTTACCGCTTTAATGCTTCATCAACAGGGTTATGAAGTAGTGGGCATTACCATGAAAACATGGGACTATACCAACAGTGGCGGCTCTAAAAAAGAAACCGGTTGCTGCAACCTCGATTCATTTAATGATGCCCGCATGGCAGCGGTTCAGCACGGATTCCCGCATTACATTCTCGACATCCGCGATGAATTCGGAAATTTTGTGGTTGACAATTTTGTAGACGAATACCTGGCAGGAAGAACGCCCAATCCCTGTGTGCTTTGCAATACCCATATCAAATGGAGAGCACTGCTGAAAAGAGCGGATGCCCTGGGTTGTGATTTTATTGCAACGGGGCATTATGGAAAAGTGTATCAACATGAAAATGGACGTTTTGTGGTAAGTAAAGGAGTTGATGAAACAAAAGACCAGAGTTATGTGCTGTGGGGACTTCAACAGGACCTTTTAAGCCGGACATTGTTGCCCTTAGGGGGCTATCGTAAAACCGAGATCCGGCAAATGGCTCACGATTTTGGCTATCCCGAACTGGCCAAAAAAAGCGAGAGCTATGAAATTTGTTTTGTTCCGGACAACGACTACCGCGGATTTTTAAAAAGAAAAGTAGAGGGTTTGGAAGAAAAAGTGACCGGCGGTTTGTTCGTGGACAAAAATGGGAATGTCCTGGGCAGGCATAAAGGATATCCATTCTATACCATTGGCCAGAGAAAGGGTTTGGATATTGCTTTTGGCAAGCCGGCCTTTGTAACCGCCATTGACCCGGACACCAATACCGTTGTACTGGGTGATGAAGTAGACCTGGAAAAAGAAGAAATGAAAGTTGGTAAGGTCAACTGGATCAAATACCAGGGGATTGATAATGAAATGGAAGTGGTCACCAAGATCCGTTATAAGGATAAAGGCAGCTTATCTTCCATCATTTCTACGGGCAATGATGTTACCGTTCGCTTTTACGAAAAAGCAAAAGGCATTGCTCCCGGCCAAAGTGCAGTTTTTTATGAAGGTGATGATGTAATTGGCGGTGGAATTATTCAAAGGCAAACAGTCCAGGTCTGATCATTTTTTTACCGGCTCAATAATCTTAGGGAAGGCTTAGGGCTTTCCTGTTTTTTTATTAGTTTTAGCGTTTATATTTCCACCCCCGTAATTGCTGAATCCATTGACTATGAGATCAAAACAACTAAAACTTATTACCCTGGTCCTTGCCTGTATTGTTTTTTTTGGTTGTGGCAGGGAAACTGAAGAATTTACAAGTGCCCCCCTGTCTGACTATCTTCCTGTGCAGGTTGGCAAATACATCACCTATCGTTTGGATTCTACCGTGTTTACCAGTTTTGGAGCCGTTACTACGGTAAGGTCTTTCCAGGAAAAGCACATTGTGGATGCCAAAATCACGGACGCATTGGGAAGAGACAGTTACCGGGTTCTCCGTTTTTTAAGAGATACTTCAGCTACTCTACCATGGGCGCCTGCGGGAACGTATGCAATTACGCCTACCGATAAAACCATTGAACTGATTGAAAATAACTTACGCGTTGTGAAACTGGTAATGCCCATAAAGCAGGACGTTACCTGGAAACCCAACCGGTATTTGATGGAGGATGCTTATGACCCCCTGTACTCATTTAGTGTTGTTGACGTTGGAATCACCAATTGGGACTACACATATAGCGCTGTTGACGGGCAGATGACGGTGAAAGGAAAAAATTACGACGATGTTCTTACCGTTGATGGAATCGATGAAACTCTTTTTGCCAATAGAGATAGCTTTACGGTGACCAACCCTTCGCAGCCGGTTGCGTATGCCAGTTATGGGCAGGATCATTATGCCAAAGGGATTGGATTGATTTCGCAGCAATTTATTTTTTGGGAATACCAGGGACCGAGTAGTACTAACCCAGACGGGACCAAAAAAGGGTTTGGCATCAGGCGTTCAATTATTGATCATAACTAAGGCATGAAAAGAATTTTGGGTTGTTTAGTAGCCGTGTGGGCATTATCATTACCCAGCGAGGCACAATTATCCAGATACATCATTAAGTTCAAAGACAAAGGTTCGAATCCCTTCTCAATCAATAATCCTGCTGTCTATTTATCACAAAAAGCAATCGACAGGAGAACGAGATATTCGATTGCAATCGACAACTCCGACCTTCCTGTAACGGCCCGCTATCTTGATAGTATTCGTTTATCCGGAACCGTCACGATTTTAAATGTATCCAAATGGCTGAATGCTGTGTCCATTCAAACAACGGATGCTGCAGCATTGGCTAAAATCAGCACTTTCCCCTTTGTGCAAGCTGTTTCCGGCATTGCCTTACGAACAGCAGCCGCAATTTCCGGCGGTGATAAGTTTGAAAAAGAAAAAGAGCAGCCCCCGGTTCAATTAAAAGAAATGGGCGTTACTGCTGATTTTTTTAATTACGGCCTGTCTTTTAACCAGGTGCAGATTCATAATGGCCAATTTCTTCACAACATTGGTTTGCGGGGACAAAATATGATCATTGGAATGCTGGATGCAGGTTTCAACAATTATGAAACCTTAAAAGCATTTGATAGTGTAAGAGCAAACAACCAAATTCTGGGCATCTATGATTTCGTTGCCAGGGATAGCAGCGTCAACGAAGATAATCAGCATGGCATGCAATGTTTTTCAATTATCGCTGCCAATGTTCCCGGGCAATTTGTGGGTACTGCCCCTAAAGCAAATTTTTATTTATTCAGAACCGAAGATGCTTCAAGTGAATACCCCATTGAAGAATTTAACTGGGTATGCGGCGCTGAACGTTTGGATAGTGTTGGAGGGGATGTGATTTCTTCTTCACTTGGCTATGGAGATAAAATGAGTGATCCTGCCTTAAATCATAGCTATGCGGAAATGAATGGAAACACTACCATGGCAGCAATTGGTGCAGACCTTGCCGCCAAAAAAGGAATATTGGTTGTAAATGCCGCAGGCAATGAAGGAACCAATACCTGGAAATATCTCATTACACCTGCCGATGGTGATAGCGTAATTGCTGTGGGTGCTGTTACCAGCAGTGGTGTCGTGGTAAATTTTTCAAGTTATGGACCTTCCTCCGATGGGCAGGTAAAACCTGATGTTGCATCGGTGGGTGCAGGAACCATCATTCAGTATCCAAATAATTCAATTGGCGGAGGAAACGGAACTTCATTTGCCTGCCCTAATATGGCAGGACTGACTACCTGTTTGTGGCAGGGGTTTCCCGAATTCAATAATATGAAGATCATCAATGCACTTCGCCAGTCCGGAAGTAAAGCATCCTCTCCCGATGATAGAATTGGATATGGAATTCCCGATGTAAGAAAAGCCCTGGCCAATTTGCTTAAAGATTTTTCAAGTGCAGGTGCATCTGTTTCCAACTGTACTGCCTCCATTCAATGGACGAGTAAAGATGTGATCTCAATGAGGTACGAGATTGAACGAAAGATTCCCGGGCAAAACAACTTTATAAAGATTGCCCAGGGAAATGGTTCAGGTAATACTTTTGGTACTCGTCCCGCTTATCAATACCAGGATGTATTGACCGGCGTTGCTCCGGGTATCATCTCCTATCGCATACGCCAGGTGGTGGATACAAGTGCCGCCGGATTAACGGCTGTATACATCGATACTGTTAGTGTTAACCTGCAGTCTGCCTGCGTTGATGCAAACCTTGTAGATGTTACGATCGCCCCCAATCCTGCAAGCGATGCCTTAAACGTAAGAGTGACAACACCAACTGCTTCTTCAGATATTGTGATCCGGGTGTTTAATTCCAACGGGCAATTAATGAGTAGTTTACATAAAAGCAAGATGGCAGGCACGGCATTCTTTGATAATATTTCATTGACCAGGTTTGCAAAAGGGAAATATTATGTGAGCATGTACGACAACAACAAACTCCTCGCTACCAAAGAACTTATCAAATTATAAAGCGGAGAACAATGCTGTAAAAAGAGTATCTGCCTTTTTATTGTAACCTTTTAAATATTCCATGGATTGTAGCTGAAGAGGTAAATTGTTTTTGATGAATTCAACCACTTCTTCGTTCTCCTTTTTAAAAACAGAACAGGTAATGTATAGCAAAGAACCAGTTTGCTTCAGTGCTTTTGAAGCATTTGAAATAATCCTTTTCTGCAGATTTGAATAATGCTCAATTTTTTCGTTTTTAAAAAAAGCCAATTGCTCCGGTGTTCGGCTCCATGTTCCCGATCCGCTACAGGGAGCATCGCAGATAATAAGATCATATTTTCTTTGCGCAGAAAACTGCGGAGAAGAAACATCTGCCACAAACGATTGGTAATTTTTTATGCCTGCCCTTTTGAAACGTTTTTGAAGGTTGATCAAAATGGTTTCACGAACGTCTGATACCGTCAATGCAGCATTAGGAAAATGATCATGAAATAAAATGGATTTTCCTCCACTGCCTGCACAACAATCCCAGGTGGTCCCGATAGCTATCGGGATGAGTTTCGGGTTTGTCCCGATAGCTATCGGGATGGGGTTTGACTTGATTAAGAGGTCGATGGTTTTTTGGGAATTGTAATCCTGTATTACAACATCTTCATCAATATTTAATATCTCATCAATCTTTGACTGGTTGGACAATTGAATACAATCCGCATCTAAAAGTGTAAATGCAATACCTGCTTGTTGGAGTTGCTGAACAATTTTTTCTTGTTTACCAGGTCTGCTTCTTAAAAACAGGTCCGGCTGAACCAGGAACGATAGATTAAATTGTTCCGGGTCTATTTCGTTACTTATTTCATTGGAAAAAGGAAATATTGGTGGGATCTCAACCTTTGCTGACAAATGTTTAATTTTCTCCAAAACGGGAAGAGAAATAATTTTATTCCACCCTGGTTTTAACTCCTCAAGTATTTTATTGGGAGAATCAGAACATAAAAATAAAGCCGTGAGAAATCTATCTTCAATGTGTGCGTTTTGAAAAGCATTTCCCAACCGGTAAAAACAATAGCAGGCATGGCTGATGTGCTTCCTGTCCTTTGATCCGAATTTTTTATGTGCCCTGAAAAATTGTTTAAGCCACAAAGTGAAAGGCATCGTGCCATCATACGACTGAATGATGCTTTTAGCTGTGTTCAGGTAAGAATGAGAATGCATTATGCAAGTCTACTCATTAGAATATGGAACGGCTTTAATTGACCTTATTGATAAATGAAAATAACCGTAGCTGTGGTGCCACCCTGGATCACTGTTGTTCCACCAGATGGTTTATTAGATGCATTGTAAGAATATGTTACATCCTGGGTTCCATTTAAACCGGGATCGGTTGCCGATACTACTACTGATTTTATTGCATTGTTCGACGAATACCATGCATCATAGTTCATAGCAAGCGCTTCGCTACCCAGTATGAGTGGAGACACTTTTGAGTCGTATGTTCTCGTTTCAGTATATTCTTCTACATATTTCGAGCTGGCGTCATCATAAACGAAGACTTTTACCGCCGTTATATTTTTTGCAGCGTAAGTGTATTGTTGCTTAATATAGGGTTGGTATCCTAAGCCCACATCAAGCAAATCTTCCACTGTAACAATATTTCCATTGCCATCATATGTAAAGACGGCACTATCCTTAAATTGGAACATTCCAAAAAAATCAATATACGACACCCGATTTGTGTAACGTCCTCCACTGTAGTTCACTTTTGAAATCACACTGTCAATTCCTGAAGCGATCAAATCAGCATCCTTAGTAATAATTTGAGTAATGATACCCTGGGCATTTCTGATAAAACTTTCTTTGGTATCCGTCACAACTCCGGCATCACTACCCGATGTAAATACAGATGTTAATTTATTGCTGCTGTTGTATGTAAAACTTGCCACGTTAGAGTCGGATCCACTCTTGATGACCATCTTGGATAATAATCCCGTGGAATTACTAGAACCGCCTCCTCCCAAAACATCAGGATTGGGCTCCTTTTGGCAGGAAAAAAGTACAATACACCAAACACCAAATAAAGCAGTTAGCAAATTTTTCATCGAGGGTAATTTTCCCCAAGGTAAATTAAAATTAGATTTCAAGTAAAGCGGTCAGCGGATCTTTTCCAAAAAGGAGGAGTTGAGGATTTTCAAGCAATTCTTTTACGCGTACAAGAAAAGACACCGACTCCCTTCCATCAATAATGCGGTGATCATAACTTAAGGCCACATACATCATGGGACGTACCACAATTTGTCCATCCACCACCACCGGACGTTCCTGTATCTTATGCATTCCCAAAATTGCTGATTGAGGAATATTAATGATTGGTGATGGTGAAAGTTCCGCCCTGCATTTCTTCCATGCTTAATTTACTATCGCGTGCCTTGGTGGCCAGTTCCACAACTTTTCTTTCAATATCCGCCATGCTTAAACTTTCAGCATTACGAATAACCGGAACCACCAGCCCTTTTGGTGCCGAAACAGCAATTGATATATCACAGTATTGATGATAAATAATAGAATCGCCGTCGATATAGGCATTTACGGCTGGCCATTCCTGTAAGGCAAAACAAATTGCTTTTGTAAAGAACGACATAAAGCCCAGGTTCACACCGTGTGCTTCTTTAAACTTGTCCTTATTGGCAGTGCGAATTGCCATGATCTTACTCATGTCTACTTCATTGAAAGTAGTGAGCATGGCAGTGGTGTTCTTTGCTTCTACTAGTCTTCGGGAAACCGTTTTGCGAAGATTGCTCATCTTTTCTCTCTTCTCTTCGCGGCTGAAGGCCTGCAAACCTGGCTTGCGGCCGGGACTGGATAATGCCCCGAGAACATCCTCTTTTAAAATCTTTCCGTTATATCCACTGGGCTGAATATTCTTCGGGTCCACTTTTTTATCGGCGATGATTGCTGATGCAACCGGCGTTGCTTTGATATCGGTGGGAACAGCGGTTGCAGTTGCAGTAGTTGCGGGTTGTGGCTGTGGCTGTGGCTCTTCTTTTTTTGGAGGCTGTTCTGACTTCTGACTTCCGATTTCCGATTTCTGACCTCCCTCGGGTTTTGCAGCTGCTTCATCAATCTTTGCCAATACATCTCCTATGTTCAGCGTATCGCCTTCTCTACCTACAGTTTTTAAAACACCTGCTTTTTCGGCATTCACTTCAAAGGTTGCCTTTTCACTTTCCAGTTCGGCAATCACTTCATCTCTCTCTACATACTCCCCATCGTTCTTTAACCATTTAACCAGGGTTACTTCGTTGATACTTTCACCAACTGTTGGAACTTTAATATCGATCATTCGGTTTACTATTTACGAATTTAGATTTACGACTTCGTTTTATCATTTGTCTTCCTGATGGTTTCGACGGGCTCACCATGAAAGAAGAATTTGTTCACGCTTATTGTCATCCTGAGATTATCCTTTGTCATCCTCACCTGTCCTTTGCCATTTTGAACTATAACATCCTAAGCTAAACTGTCACCCTGAGCTTGTCGAAGGGTGATTAACCACTATCATCCTGGGCCGTCTTTGTCATCCTAACTCAGTTTACACTGAGCCTGCCTGTCGGCAGACAGGCTCGTCGAAGTGTCGAAGGATGATTTAATGAATAATTTTTATTTACCAAATTCCATTACTACTATTAATCGTCTGTTGTGTCACTCACTTGTATGTTCGGGAATTCTTATCATTACAATTCAAACCTCACTACAAATTTCAACAAGCCTTTCCTTATTGATCAATTCACACTCTTATATGGAAAATGCCGTATCCACAATCTCGCTCTGCTCCTGTGCATGCACTTTACTATAGCCACTTGCCGTTGCTGCACTCGGCTGCCTGCTGATGATTCCATAGTTAATAGTTTTCAAATTCATCTGCAGGAAAGATGCAGCCCCCATATTCAACGGCTCTTCCTGTACCCAGAACCAGGTTGCCTTATTATATTTTTTATACAAATCTTCCAGTTGCCTGTACGGTAAAGGATAAACCTGCTCTAATCGAATAATAGCAATATCAGTTTTATTTTCTTTTTGCTGGCGTTCCTGCAAATCGAAATATATTTTACCGGAGCAGAACAATACTTTCTTCACCTGCGCCGCATTAGCAGTAACATCATCGATCACCTCCCTGAAACCATTTGAGGTAAATTCATTGATGTGCGAATAACTTCCGGTGTGACGAAGATTTGCTTTGGGAGAAAAAATGATCAATGGCTTTCTGAATGGCCATGTTAACTGGCGGCGCAATGCATGGAAAAAGTTGGCTGCCGTTGTAATGTTTGTAACAACCATATTCAATTCGGCACAGGACTGTAAAAACCTTTCAAGCCTTGCACTGCTGTGTTCAGGTCCCTGGCCTTCATAGCCGTGTGGCAATAACATTACTACCCCGTTCATGCGTAGCCATTTGGTTTCGGCAGACGAAATAAACTGGTCGATAATGATCTGCGCACCATTCACAAAATCTCCAAACTGCGCTTCCCACAATACTAACGAGTCGGGACTGGCCAATGCATAACCGTATTCAAAACCAAGTACAGCATATTCGCTTAACAAGGAGTTATAGATCCTGAATTGACCCTGTTGTTCCTGCAAACTATTGATCCGGTTATACTCCTTGTTTGATGTTTCGTCATAAATCACAGCATGGCGATGCGAGAAAGTTCCCCGCTTTACATCCTGGCCGCTCATTCGAACATCCTTGCCCTCCACTAATAAACTTGCGTAAGCCAGCAGCTCCCCCGTTGCCCAATCTACCTTCTGCTCCGCCTCGAATAATTTGACTTTATCAGTTAAAATCTTTTCAATCTTGCGCAATGGTTTGAAATCATTTGGCCATTTCATCAAAGCATCGAACAATTTCCTGAAGTCAGCTTCACTGATTGCTGTAGCAGGCGATTGTTCAAAATCCTCATCAGATGCCTTACGTAAACTCTTCCATAACAATTCAGGTTGCTGATATTTATAAGGCAGTGGATTTTGTTTCACCTCGTCCAGCCGTTCCTGTAAATCACTCCAGAATTGTTTTTCCATTTCCTTTGCCAATTCCTTTGCATCATTCTCACCATGTTTCAGTAAATATTCAATATACACTTCACGGGGATTGGCATGTTTATCAATCAGAGCATACAGTTGCGGTTGCGTGAATTTTGGATCATCACCTTCATTATGCCCGTGACGACGATAACAAACCATGTCCACGAATATATCGGCGTTGAATTCATGACGGTATCTTGCAGCAATTTCAACACACTGTACAACCGCTTCCGGATCATCACCGCTCACATGTAGAACAGGAGCCTGGATGGCAGATGCAATAGACGTGGAATAATCCGAACTTCTTGCGTCATCAAAATCGGTGGTAAAACCAATCTGGTTGTTGATTACAAAATGTATGGTGCCGCCCGTATAATAACCATTCAGCCTGCTCATTTGCATGATCTCGTAAACAATTCCCTGCCCGGCAACAGATGCATCTCCATGGATCAAGATTGGAAGAACTTTATCGAAATCTGATTTGTATAAAACATCTGCTTTTGCCCTGGCATAACCCAATACCACGGGGTCTACAGCTTCCAGATGCGATGGGTTTGGTGTGAGTTTCAAATGCATTTTTTTCCCATTGGCTGTATCAATTTCACTGCTAAAACCCAAATGGTATTTCACATCACCGCTCCCCATTGTTTGGTCCGGAATGGCTGTTCCTTCAAACTCACTGAAAATTTGTTCATAAGTTTTGCCTAGAATATTGGCTAGTATATTCAGTCGCCCCCTATGTGCCATTCCTATCACCGCCTCTTCTGTTCCCAGGTCTGCAGCTACCGTTAACATCGCATCTAATGCTGGTATGGTGGTTTCACCTCCCTCCAGTGAAAATCTTTTCTGCCCAATATATTTTGTATGCAGAAACTTTTCGAAGATCACGCCTTCGTTCAGTTTATCTAGAATTCTTTTCTTTTGGTTCAAAGGAAGAGGCGTATGGAATTTTTCAATTTCATTTTGCAGCCAATCGATTTTTTCCTGGCTAACAATGTACTGGTACTCCACTCCTATATGACCACAATAAATTCTTTGAAGCCGCTCGACGATTTGTTGAAGCGTGGCTTGTTCTAACCCAATAAATCTTCCGGCAGCAAAGGATTGCTGAAGATCCGCATCACTCAATCCAAAAAAATTCAGGTCAAGGTTTGCACCCCTGTCCTTGCGCTTACGAATTGGGTTGGTATTAGCCACGAGGTGCCCTTTCTTCCGGTAAGCCTGGATTAAATTATATACGGCAAATTCCTTTGCCAATTGATTACCATCAACGGCAATGCCTGTTGAAGGCTCAGTAACAGCGACGGCATAACCGTTTACACCGTTTGAAATAGCAAAATCAAACCCTTCAAAAAATTTCCGGAATTCGGGGTCAACACTTTCAGGGTTTTGAACATAATCTTTGTAAAGACTCTCAATATAGGCCGGGTGTGATTGTGTGATATAGGAAAAGTCCTTCATGAAGGATGTGTGTTTTTTGGGAAGGCAAATATCGCTTAAAAAATGGCTATACGTATCAACGGGTTGACAATGAATTTTGTAAGCCGTGGGCCATTTAACACTGCTAAATGCCGGTTCCTTTTTGAAATACCGGGACTTACCGGTATATTATTTTTGGGATTTCTGGTTTTCGGTAATTACTCAGCAATTTTCATTTCACGGCAAAAAATAGTCGGAACACCTGTTTTCGAAGTCCATTTTGACAAAATTTTCCCATTTTAATTTTCCGTTTTAGCCCTCTACCCTTACCTTTGCCGTCCAAATTCAAGAATTCATGGCTAATCATAAGGCAACGAAAAAAGATGTGCGTCAGAGTGCAAAGCGCCGGGAAAGAAATCGCTATAATGGTAAAACAACGCGTAATGCCATTCGCGATCTCAAAACGGTGAGTGATAAAGCTTCTGCCGGTAAAGAACTGCCTGAAGTAATTTCAATGATCGATAAATTGGCCAAAAATGGAATAATCCATAAAAACAAAGCCGCCAATTTGAAAAGCAAATTGACAAAAAGAGTAAACACATTAGCATAAACTCACCATCCTCTTCTAAATGATTGATCCCGCAGTTTGCGGGATTTTTTATTTTCAGCCTCCTATCTTAGCGCATGCGAAAAATTTGCCTGCTGCTTTTGGTAAGCCTTCCCTTTACTGTATTCTGCCAAAAAAAATCCAATCCCATTTGGCATACAACAGACCATCCGCCCAGGTTTCCAATTACTCGTTTTGAAGCTTCAGAGGGTACTGAATCCCCAGACTATTTTGAAATTATTAGTTGGTGGAAAAAATTTGATTCTGCTTCCCCTTATGTAAAAATGATCGAAATGGGTCCTACCGACGCCGGTTTGCCACTGCACCTGGTTTTAGTTTCTCCGGACAAGGATTTTAATATCCAGTCTATTAAAAGAAAAAAGAAATTAATCATCCTTATCAATAATGGAATCCATCCAGGCGAACCCGATGGCATTGATGCAAGTATGTTATTGGCAAGAGACTTTGTTCCACCATTTAATGTAATTCCATTATCCAATACGGGCCAGCCCACTTGGGTAGTGAACAATCCTCCTTCTAATGTTGTTCTTGCTATTATTCCCGTTTATAATATTGGTGGTTGTTTAAACCGAGGTAAAAATTATCGCATTGATCAAAACGGGCCGGTAGAAAAAGGATTCAGGGGAAATTCGCAGAACCTGGACCTTAACCGGGATTTTATTAAATGCGACTCCAAAGAAGCACTAACCTTCGCCAAAATATTCCACTATTTAGATCCCGATGTTTTTATTGACAACCACGTAAGCAATGGTGCCGACTACCAGCACGTAATAACCTTACTCACCTCCCAGCATAACAAGCTGGGTGGGAAAATGGGATCCTATTTAAATCAGCAATTTGAACCTGCACTTTATTCTTTAATGAAAGCAAAAGGATATGATCTTGTTCCTTATGTAAATCATTTTGGTGAAACACCGGAAAAAGGCTGGAGCGCTTATTGGGACAGTCCAAGATATAGTAGTGGATATACAAGTTTATGGAACACATTTTCTTTTACGCCGGAAACGCACATGTTGAAGCCTTATAAGCAAAGGGTGGAATCAACTAAAGCACTGGAGGAAAGTTTCATTGATTATACTTCACAGCATTGTAAGGAAATACTTGAACTGAGAGACCAAACAAAAAAACAACAGTCTGTTCAAACTAAGTTTCCTCTTGGGTGGAAAATGGACAGGTCTCAATCGGTTTCAATAACATACAAAGGTTTCGAAGCAAAGACCAAACCAAGTGAAGTTTCAGGTCAGTCAAGATTATATTATGACCGCAGCAAACCCTTTGAAGCAAAAGTTCCTTTTTATAATGTTTATACGGATACGTTTTCGGTAGAAAAACCAAAAGCCTATATTATTCCTCAAGGCTGGTGGAAGGTAGTTGAACGTTTACAGGCGAACAATGTGCAAATGAGAAGATTAACAAAAGACACAAGTGTTGAAGTGCAATGTTATAAAATCGAAAGCTATCAAACCTCACCAAGGCCATATGAAGGACACCATTTGAATTCGGCAGTAAAAATTTCTGTTCATATTAAAACCATGACTTTCAGAAAAGGTGATTGGTATATTCCCATGAATCAAATTGCCAATAGGTTCCTTATCGAAACTTTAGAGCCTCAGGGGGAGGACAGTTATTTTGCCTGGAATTTTTTTGATCCGGTTCTTGGTCAGAAAGAGGGTTACTCCCACTATTCTTTCGAAGATATTGCTGCGGCATATTTAAAAAACAATCCGGATGTAAAAACAAAACTGGATCAGCGAAGGGCAAGTGATACTGCTTTTGCAAAAAATGGAAGGGCACAATTGGATTTTGTTTATCAGAATTCGCCTTATTATGAACCGGCGCATCTTCAATATCCTGTTTACAGGGTGCACTAATTATTCAACAAATAAATGAGACTCTTGCTGCTCAGCAATTTTTTGATCGGTGGTTGATTGTTTTTGACTGCCAAAAATTTTAAATCCTAACCATGCACAAATTAAAAGGACGGCTATGCTGAGATAACCAAGCCATGAATAACGCAAAATTTTTCCACCTTCCCCTTCGAGCACAATGAATCCGGCAACAAGTGAGGCAGCACCGGTACCCAATTGTTGCACGCTGCTATTAAAACTCATAAAGCTTCCTCTTTTTTCAGCTTGTACTACATTGCTAACCATAGCCTGGGCAGTAACACCTCTCCCGGTAGCTACAATAAACCACAACGCAAAAAATATCAATACTATTGGATAAAATATGGGAGGTAAATTGGTAATAATCACCACTAAGGGCAGCGAAAGCATAATACAGATGATAAATACTTTTAGCTTACCGTGCTTATCTGATAATCTTCCTAAAATATTAGAAGCAAAAAAAGCAGCAATTCCTCCCACTAAATAAATTAAAGGTGTTTGATGTTTGGTGTATCCGTTGTTGAATTCCATATATGGATTAATAAACGGAATAATCAGGAAATGTCCCATCATAATCATTCCTGAAAATAAAAGTGCTAAACGTTGTTTTGGATTTTGCAGAACAGAAGTTAAAACAGCTAATTTATCAGGTTTCTGATCGACAGAAATGATATGGGCATTCATGGCAGGAACATATTTATTGATTAAAGGAATCATAACGAT
>Ga0193740_1000064_pt1 | contig 27478 bp, 21 predicted proteins | sample L2s1metaG_FD_145072 | JGI IMG/M metagenome (GOLD analysis project Ga0193740, IMG submission 145072) | Soil microbial communities from a riparian zone of the East river system, Colorado, United States - L2s1 | ecosystem: Environmental > Terrestrial > Soil > Riparian zone | place: USA: East River... | reverse complement strand
GATCTGCAAAATTGAAACTAAAGAAATCATTTGTGATCATGTTCTGTGCAGAAGCGGTGAATTCATCTTTGCGATATTCCTCATAAGAGCCACCTTGCATTAGCGTGAATGCATGTTCTTTGACCTTAAAATTATAGGTCAAAAATCCCTGCAAGTTATTTTGATAAGCTTTGTTCCTGGTTTGGGTATATGAGTTGGGTTGATTAACACTGAATCTTATTGTATTAGTGGTGCGACCATACCAGATCAGCGTTCTGCTTTTATTTTCCATCTCATAATAATTCTGATTTCTCCAGCCGATCACATCAAGCGTTAATCCTTTAACTAGATTCTTTACTTGTAGATTCAGCTTACCAGTAAAGGTTTCATAATTGCGCTCTTCCTTGCCAGAATTTTTTTCAATATCAACCGCATTGATCTGCAGATCTCCATTGTAAGGCTGGCCGGTTACATCTTCAGCTGGTGTGTAAAGATTTTGCCGTGTACGGCTCCGATAAAGCCTGTTTATAATTTGATCGGTACCAAAAGAATTTTCATTTGTAAATGAACCAATATAACCAGCGGTTAATTTTAAGCTTAAATATTTACTTGGCTCGGCATTCACGTTTACTTTAAGATTATAACGGGTATTATCATCAGGCCCAAAGCGCATTACACCATCTCTTTTATAATAACTACCAAATACCTGGTAGTTCAGCTTTTGCTCACCACCTCCAATTGAAACGGAATAACTTTGTTGATGATTGATCTCATCCATTCCTTCTTTTACCCAATTATTATTTCCATAATATTCCCAGCGATCCGCTGTTGGGTTAGGGCGATAAGAAAAATTAGGATTGCGTAACCATTCATATTGTTCATCTGAATATTCTCTTGCACCTGTTGCATTAAAACGAGCTTCATCTATTAACAACTGTTCATCCCATGAATTAAGCCTTTCCGGCTGACGTGCCGTAATATTTATTCCATAATAACCGGTGGCATTGATCCTTGTCTTTCCCGGTGAACCCTGCTTGGTTGTAACCAGGATAACACCCGCAGCTGCTCTTGCTCCGTAGATCGCCGAAGCTGATGCATCTTTCAAAACTGATATTGATTGAACATCGTTGGGATCGATAAGGTTGAGGTCTTGCTCAACTCCATCAACAAGTACAAGAGCTGATGCAGTATTTGCAGATGTAAATCCGCGTATCCTTATATTATAACCTTCGCTTCCTGGTTCACCGCTACCACGGATTACAGTTAGCCCCGGTGTCATACCCTGTAACGCACTTGTCAGGTTTGCCACTGGCCGATTCTCAAGATCTTTACCGTTTATCTGTGCAACGGCTCCACTTAGATTCACTTTCTTTTGAGTACCATAACCGATCACCACTACATTTTCCAAAGCTTGTGCATTTTCCGAAAGAGATACATTGATAGCAGATCTTGCATCAACAGTTTCTTCTTTAGATAAAAAACTGGCAGATGAAAATACAAGTATTGACCCTGGGGCGGCAAGAATAGAAAATCTTCCTTTGTTATCTGTTGTGGTAATTGCGTTACCACCTTTGACACCAACCGTTACTCCCAGTAAGGGAACACCTTTGGAATCTGTTACCACTCCTTCTACTTTTTGAGATTGGGCCAAAAGAGAAGAACTAAGGAGATTTAAAATAAGTAGTAGCAGGATCTGGAATGACCACTTACTAGCTACTGATCTCCTGACGCGATGAATAATTGAGGCTTTCATATTGCAGTTTTATTTTTGTTTTATTATGAATTAAGCAGGGTTAAAATTTTTATACTATCTTTTATCTTCAATAAAATCCTCACGCATCGGGCTAAAAACATCGATAAGAGTTCCGGCTTCTAAACAAACAGCGCCATGCATTACATTCGGCGGCACATAAAAAGCATCGCCTGCCGTAAGAATTTTTTTGCTGCCATTTATCTCTATTTCAAATTGACCACTTTCCACATGACTGATCTGTGAATGCGAATGATGATGAGGTGAGCCGACTCCACCTTTATCAAATTGAACTTTTACCATCATCAGGTCATCATTATATGCCATGATCTTTCTTTTAACTCCTGGATCTATTTCTTCCCAGGATACCTGGTCGTCTTCGATAAAAATATTTTTTACGTCAGTTGAATCCATAATAATGTATTGATGGTTATTTTAAAATTTTATTATCGTACGACACAGTAAAAGGCCCCTTCCACGTGATCCCTTTTGCCATATGCATAGTCTCTTTAGTAAATATTTTATTGCTTTGTGCTATCGTAAGCTTCTTCCCGTTAATAGTAATTTCAGCAACGGTATAATCCTCATTTTCTAATAGTTTGACATTTTCTACAGAAGGATATGTGTTAGCAGAATATTCAACTATAGGATCATAACTCCCATGTATCTCGATAACATTCAGAAAAATTTGCTTCTCTCCTTTCTTACGAATTACATAAGCCGTTTCACGACGAAGATTAAAATTTGGATCGTTGGCACCGATGCGGGTAAAAAAAAGTGAAGCACTATCTTCAACCAAAGAAGAAATAGTATAATATGTCCTGTTATTTAAGAAAGTAAATTGGGTGATTGTATCTTTCACAGATGCTTCCGCTTCCTTCCATAAAAACTGGTAACCACTCTTTTTACCTAAAGTTTCCTGCGTCTTGGTCGCCGACTGATATTTGAAAGAAGTATTTATTAATTGCCCATTATATTGAAAAGGAAGATCAAACTGTGTTTGCTTTGAAGCAATAACATTGAACAGGTCAACAATTATTTTCTTACCATCGGGCAGTTGCAATAAATAAACTGTTCTTTCTAACTGCGCATCTTTATAAGCATTCTTTTCCCGTGCAGCAACTACCTGCACATTTGAGTTATCAATACTGCTGAAAAGTTTTTCAGAATGATGCTTTCCGCTTTCACTTTCACTGCCATTAAAATGACTTGCCTCGTCAAGCACCATTGTGTTATGTGCAATAGTTTGAGCAGCGTAAGATTTATTTTCCGGTAAATACCGGCCGCCAAATTTTTGTTCAACACTGATAAAACGCACAGCACCATAATCAGTCAGTATCTCATTCCCTTTATCATATAAATTAATATTCAGTTTATCAAAATGCCCATGTGAAAGACCATGTGATGTATACTTATAAATTAAGGATGTAAGATCTTTTCCTTTCCCATTTCTTAATACACTTATTCCGCCTTCATCTCCTTTTATGCCATCAACATATTCAACTGCTTTGTAAGGATAATAAGCAGGAATATTTTTAGACCCTGCAATGGCTGCTGCAATAGAAACGCCTCCTTTATTTAATAATATTTTACTTTGTTTGTTTGCAACAACAAGCAAGCCTTCGTCTTTTCCATAAACATCCCATGCTACATCCACTGCGGTTATCAGCTCATTGCTTGTATAATCCTTTTCTTTCAGTGCATCATTTACCGGGTAAAACGCTCCATTAAGGTTTGTTAATTGCAGACCAGATAACAAAGCTTTTTGTAATACCTTATCACGGTATTGAAAAACTTTTAATTCAGGTCTTGCATTCTTTAGTGCATTTGCAAAAAGATAATAAGGGAGAATAGCATACCTGACATAGTACGGTCCTTCTGTATAATAACCATCCGGTGAAAACAATCCATCCATTTGCGCAAACAGCCCGGCCTTGCCATCTTTGTTAGAACCATAAAGCGCCATGTCAACATATTCTTTATTGTCTGTAGCAATACCAACAATACCTACACCTGCACAAGCCCATACTCCATGATTATGGATCCAATTAAACCAATTATTACTCACTCCCTTTGTGAGGTAGTCTACTTGTGGTTTGAAAGCTCCATCTGTGATCGTTTTCCTTTCTTCAGGTGAAAGTGAATTATAAATCAGATCATAAGCCATCCCTGCATATACTAGCCAGTTTGCATCATTTAATGCTTGCCAAAATATGTGACCTGCAAGGCTACCGACTGCTTCGGGATGTTTGTTTAATGTAGGATTTAGCTTTGCATATTTTAAAAACAATTGTTTAACAAGAGTTGCATACTTCTTATCACCCGTAAGATTGTATAAAATTCCACTGTTAAACATAAGCATGTAGTTTGCTTTATGCTTTTCGTGAGTATAACCACCGGCAGGATCTTTGGGAACAGGAACATCTACATCTTTATTAAGCCATTCGTCCACTTCTCTCTTCAATTCATTATATGAATTAAGGCTGAGAGGATATTTGTTTATGCTATTACGTATCTGGGCTGCTTCACTTTTGGTAAAAAAAGTTACAGGATGCTGTGCATGGATAAGCACAGGCAAAAAGATCAAACATATCATCAATTGCAGGCAGTAAAATCTCATACAGCAAGTTCGGGTGTAATATTAAGTTGAATTTTAGCGGAGGTGAGGAGCGGGGTGGCGGAAATATTTCTAAAATATGAATTAATTTATTGAATAATATCTATTACAACAGCAAATTCATTATCCGTTTTATAATCTTTTGCAGGCGATAACGTTACCGGTAACGCTGCCGGAATTTCCGAAACAAAGTTTCCTTTAGCTTTACCAAACTGAAAAAAATGGAACGAGCGGCAACTATAAAAGACATTGCAAGGAAGCTTAATGTTTCTATCTCCACTGTTTCCCGTGCATTACGGAATGCCCATGATGTAAGCGCAGACACAAGAAGAACCGTACAGGCATTGGCTGAAGAATTAAATTATCAACCCAACCTGTTAGCGTTAAGTTTACAAAGAAAACAAACACATAATATAGGTGTCATCGTTCCTAATCTCGATTATGTTTTATCAACAATGGTAAAGGGAATCGATGAAGTGGCACTTGAAGCAGGCTATACAGTTATGGTTTGCCAGAGTAATGAATCGTTTGGAAGAGAAATTGTAAATACAAAAAGATTACTCGATAGTCTTGTGGATGGTTTTATCATTTCTGTTTCCAGTGAGACCAAAGTTTTTGATCACTTGAAAAAAATTCAGGATAAAAAAATGCCCATGGTGGTATTTGACCGGGTGACTCCATTTTTAAAAGCACCTGGCGTACGGATCGACAATGAGGACGGCGGCTGGCAGGCAACAGAACATTTGATACAACAAGGATATAAACGTATAGCTATACTGGCAGGGCCTAAAAATCTTGACATAAGTAATCAACGATTAAATGGATACCTCAAGGCATTAAAGAAATATAAAATGCCGGCTGATGAAAACCTAATTATCTATTGTGATTTTGATCAGCATTATGCATACCTCGCGACAAAAGAGCTGCTGTCAATGAAAAAAAGGCCAGATGCCATTTTTACCATTAGCGACCGAATGGCAATCGGTGCAATGTTAGCCATCAAAGAAAAAGGATTAACAATGCCCTATGATATCGGACTTGTAGGTTTCAATAATGAACCGGTAACAAGTTTGGTAACACCGCAAATTTCCAGTGTTGAACAGCCCTGTTTTGAATTGGGAAAACTTGCCGCAAAACTTTTTATTGAAACCGTTCACCAGGATAAAGATATGAGTGATGTTGACGAAGTATTAAAGACTAAATTATTTGTCCGCGAATCTTCACAACGGCTAGTTCCGAAAAATAATCGTTTTAAATAAAGCTTATGACACGGTTACTGGCCCTGAGTTTTTTTCTTTTTCTCTGTTTATTGTGTTATCCAAATGTCATTCCTGTAAAAAATATTGAAGAACTAAATAACGCTAATAAAAATGCAAAGCCCGGCGATACGATTATTTTACAAAATGGTGAATGGAAAAATGTAACGATCAGCCTTGATTGTATGGGTTCAAAAGAAAAGCCGGTTGTAATCAAAGCACAAACTCCCGGCAAAGTTTTAATTACAGGTAATTCAAAATTAAAAATAGGTAGTCAATACATAATTGTAGATGGATTGTATTTTGTCAATGGTTATGCAGGGAAGGATGCTGTTATTACATTTCGAACTGATAACAAACACCTGGCAAACCATTGCCGTATTACCAACACGGTCATCAATGATTTTAATAATCCAAAAAGGATGGATGAGAATAACTGGGTAATATTTTATGGGAAAAACAACCGCTTAGATCATTGCAGTTTTATTGATAAAAAAAATATGGGTGTGCTTCTTGCTGTTATTTTAGATGATGAGAGAAGTCGGGAAAACTTTCATTCAATTGATCATAATTATTTCGGCAGAAGACTGCCACTTGCATCCAACGGAGGAGAAATGATCCGTGTAGGTTTATCACAGCATTGCCAGTTTAATTCTAATACCCACATCAACGACAATTTTTTTGAAGACTGCGACGGGGAGGCTGAGATCATCTCAATTAAATCCTGTGCCAATGAAGTAAAAGGAAATGTTTTTAAAGAATGCCAGGGATCTGTTGTTCTTCGTCATGGTGATAACAATATTGTTATGAACAATTATTTTCTTGGTAATGATAAAACTGGTACCGGCGGTGTACGTGTTATTAATAAAGGACAACAAGTAAGTAATAATATTTTTTATAAATGCCGGGGTGTTGATTTCCGTTCACCACTTGTTATTATGAATGGAGTTCCTAACTCACCGCCAACCCGGTATGTACAGGTAACCAATGCAGAGATAGTAGATAATACTTTTTATGAATGTTCTCCGATAAGCCTTTGCGAAGGAAGTGATGCGGAACGGACTTTACCTCCAGATAATGTAAATTTTTCCGATAATGTGTTTTATAATACCCGTGATAGCACTATTTATAATACATATGATGATATCAAAGGAATTCATTTCACAGGCAACAAGGTGAGTGATAAAATAAATCAACTTCTGCCCGATGGATTCACAAAAACAATTTTGCCAAAGCAAGACAACTTTTCCAAAACAGTTACTATAAGAAAGACTGAATCATCAGTCAATAATATACCTGTCGCTGAAAAAGAAGTTTATACAAGTAGTGGAGCTAATTGGTTTAAAAAACATTCTACATCTAGTAGCAAGAAGGCAATACTTATAAATTGTTTGACAGCAGATGAAATTTATAAGCAATTAAAAAGTAACGAAGAGGTGATAATACATCTTACAGGAAAAGAATATAAGATCAATAAACCTTTCGTTATTTCGAAAACTGTTCAATTCAAAAGCGATAAGAAGGATTTAATAAATTTTAAAACAGAAAATATTTTAAGTCTTTTTATTCTTTCAGGAAAAGGAAATCTTACATTAAACAGTATCAATATTGATGGAAAGAATGTTAAAGCAACTCATTTTATTTCCAGCGATACCAATGGATACAGTTATCATTATAATCTCACCATAAATAATTGCTCATTCGAAAACTTTAGCAAAAAAAATGGTTGTCAAAATATTTTTTTTGCATTTAAATATATGATCGCAGACAGCATTACCATAAATAATAATTCATTCATCAACAATAGCTGCAACTTTTTTTTCATGAATGAAGAAAAGGAAGATAAAGGTTACTACAATGCCGAAAAGATCCTTATCGGTCATAATAATTTTAGTTCACAAACAGGAACGCTATTAGATATTTACCGTGGTGGAAGCGATGAAAGTACACTTGGCCCTAACTTAACTTTTAGCCATAACAAACTCACTAATTGTAATGCGGATACCCCATTAGTAACATTGATCGGTGTACAGGTATCAAATATCTTTACCAATAATTTTTCTAACTGCAATCCATCTTCAACACTTATATCCTATAAAGACTTAGTACGAGCAAAGCATAATTTTGAGAGAAATACTTTAACCAATTCGGGAAAGATCGAGAAAAATGCATTTGTTGCTGAAAAGAGTAATACGATCAAGTAATTAAAATTCTTTTCTTTTTGTCTGACTAGTAGGATGTGTAATTATAAATTGCGGAGACCAAGGGATTCGAACCCTTGATACGGTTTCCCGTATACACACTTTCCAGGCGTGCCTCTTCAACCACTCGAGCAGGTCTCCGGGGCGGCAAAAATACAGGTAGCATTTCAGATCTTGAACAATTCTTTCGCATTCTTAGTGGTAATGTTTGCAACCTCTTCTTTTGCAACATTTTTTATTTCAGCTATTTTTTTTACAACATATTTTAAGTAGCTGCATTCATTTCTCTTTCCTCTAAACGGAACAGGCGCCAAATAGGGCGCATCCGTTTCCAGTACCACATTCTTCATATCAATATCTGCCATTACTTTATCCAAACCGGAGTTTTTAAATGTAATTACCCCTCCCATCCCTAAATAAAATCCAAGATCAATTATCGCTTTCGCCTGTCTTTCATCTCCTGAAAAACAATGAAAAACCCCTTTCAGATTTCCTTGTTGGTTTTCGTTGATCGTAGTAATACACTCGTCAATTGAATTTCGTGAATGAATAACCACTGGTATATCGTAATGCTTTGCCCACTCAATTTGAATTTGAAAAGACTCGTACTGTTCTTTAATAAAGGTCTTGTCCCAGTAAAAATCAAGGCCAGTTTCCCCGACTGCCACAAATCTTCTTTTTTCCAAATATTCTTCCACTATTTTGAGCTCTTGCTTATATCCGTCTTTTACCGAGCAGGGATGTAAGCCCATCATCGAAAGGCATTTCCCCGAGAAATCTTCTTCCACTTTAAGCATAGCTAAAATGGTCTCCTGATCAACTGCAGGCATTAAAATAAGGCCAATGCCTTCATTTTCAGCCCTCATTAACATTGCATCCCTATCTGCATCAAACTCAGGCAGGTAAATGTGGCTATGAGTGTCGATTATCATATTTTATGCTGATTTTCAAAGATAAATAGCCTGGAAAATCTTAACAAACCCTTAAACCAAGTTCAATAATTACCGTCACAGATTGGTTATTTGTAAACCTACAAAATCTACATTATGAAACTGATTTTCAGTCCTACCCGTCTTGTCGCTATTGCTTTTTTGTCATTTGTTGTATTTGGTTCATGTTCAAAAGAAGTCAGCGAAGACACTTCACAGGAAGAATTAGCATCGGAAGCTTCTTCCGAAGCCGATGCTGAATCTGATGATATTTTCAATGAAGTTTTTGATAATGTGTTAGGCGTTAATGCCGATGTTGGTTTTGGCGGCACAGGCGTATTTGGCCAAATGAACCCGGGAATGTCAGATGGAGGAACTGCCCGGCTTACAGCATGCCCCGATGTAACAATTACTCACCTCAACAATACGGATCCATTCCCTGTAAAAATAGTGATGGATTTTAGCACAGGTTGTACGGCACGTGACGGAAGAACTCGATCAGGAAAAATAATTTCTACTTATTCAAACAGGCTTTTTATACCTGGAGCTAAGGCTAGCGTAACTTTTGAAAGCTATATGATCGATAGCGTTAAAATACAAGGTACTCTTATTATAACCAACGAGGGTGAAGCAATTTCTGTTAATTGCATGAGACATAAATGGAAAGTTGTTGTTGAAAATGCAAAACTTAGCAAATCAAATGGAAATTATACAGAATGGAACAGCACTAAAACTGTAACACAAATTGATGGTACATGTACTCCATGGATCCATCTTGATGACATATATAAAATTGAAGGTGGTGCACGTGGTAAGGTAAAAAGAGGTGATCTATTGATTGCTTGGAATTCCGAGATAACTGATCCATTGATTAAAAAATTCAGCTGTCATTGGCTGGTAAAAGGTGTTAACCGGGTAGCCAGGTTAAATCTTACAACTAGTTCCCCATGGGTCGCAACCATAAACTACGGTAATGGAGACTGTGATAACAAGGCGCTGGTAACTATCAACGGGGTGCCCCATAATATTACTTTGCCGTAATTAAAAAATTATTATACCTTTAAACCAGTTTTCATAGGGTACGGATTAAAAACGGGCCAGGGTTTCTACCCAGGCCCTATTTATTTGTATAATTCAAGGAGGAATTCCTTTCTAAAGTGCCTTAAATAAATACCCTTTTTCTGAGAAATAATGAAGAATTTTTGGAAGTGTGTATTCCAGTCTGGGAAAGGCTTTTTCACTATCATGAAAAACTATGATAGATCCGGGAGCTGAAGCAAATACTACGTTTGCGAGGCATTGCTGAGGCGTACATTCTGTATCAAAATCTCCGCTCAAAACATCCCACATTACTATTGTTGGCTCTTTTCCTTTCATTACCTGTTTCAGGTTCTTAGCCTGGAAACTTGTGATTCTTCCATAGCACGGACGAAACAATGAACTATCGATCACTTTTGATGCTTCTGCAATGTCTTTATGATATATTTCATTCTCAGTTTTCCACCCATTTAAATGATTATAAGTATGATTGCCTACTGTGTGGCCTTCATCATGTATTTGTTTATATACATCAGGAAAGGATACAACGTTTTTCCCGATACAAAAAAAAGTAGCCAGGGCATTATAGCGTTTCAATTGACGCAAAACAAAAGGTGTTATTTCCCGATGAGGTCCGTCATCAAATGTGAGGTAAAGTGTTTTTTCTTTGGTGTTGATGCTCCATAAATAAGAAGGATAAATTTTTTTAAGCAGCAAAGGAGTTTTTACCAAATAATACTTCTCCCACCGTTTCTCTTTTACCAACAATTTCTTTTTCTCGTTATCTGGACGTAAATTTTTCATCTGCTCATCAAAAATAGTTCGCTTATCGTATTAATTCGTTAAGCTGGTCGTGAAGATACTTGAACAAACTGGTGAATATTCGAAGTAAAACATTTTTCAAAGTAATTTCTTTCCTTGTTAATCGTTTTAGACTTTTGTAGGTCTTATTGCGAACTTAAAATTCAATCTCTATGAAACTAAAAAAAATCTTTGCTCTTTTGTCTCTTCCTTCTCTGTTTTTCTTTACTGCCTGTCAAAAAGAAGAAACCGAACCAGATCCTGAATTGGAAACAACTTTCAAATTAACCGAAAACCAGGCAGTATCTGAAGCTATAAACGATGATGCCAATGTAGTTTTCTTTGAAGCCGCTGCCAACGCAGGCCTTATGGCTGGTCGTTTAACCCAAGTATTTCAAACAACAGATGCACTTAGCTGTGCTACTGTAAATATCACTCCGCAAAATACATTTCCAAAAACAATCGTGATCGATTTTGGTAATGGTTGTACGAGTATTGATGGTGTTAGCAGGGCAGGTAAGATCAATATTGTTCTTTCTGATTCTGTTCATCGCCCCGGAGCAACTGCAGTAATGACCTTTACTAACTACAGCACTGTTGGTTATAAAGTAGAAGGAACTATTACATGGACAAATACCAGCACACCAAACGGTGTGAGCTGGACCAGACAAATTGCTAGCGGACGAGTGATAGAACCTTTAGGTGGCTATTACTGGACACACGAAGGAACAAAGAATGTTACACAAACAGCAGGAGCCAACACTCCATTAAATCTTTTGGATGATATATATTCTGTTACAGGCAGTCATACTGTTACAAACCCTGCAGGTAAAACAAGAACCGTTACAATATTAGAAGCACTTGAAAAGAAAACAACTTGTCATAATGTATCAAAAGGTAAAATGAAGATACAGGCACAAACACATTTTGCCGTCCTTGATTATGGTGATGGTACTTGTGATAATGTTGCTGTTATTACTATAGATGGCGTCTTACCAATAACAATAGTGCTACCATAAATTATCCGAGCCCACGAATCAAAGACCGTCTTCGGACGGTTTTTTTATTACTGACCATTGAAGAATTTCGAAACTTATCTTTGCCGTCTATGGATAAAAGAGTAAGGGTAAGATTTGCTCCATCACCTACCGGCGGTTTGCATCTTGGCGGAATGAGAACTGTTTTATACAATTATCTTTTTGCAAAAAAATATGATGGCGATTTTGTTTTAAGGATCGAGGACACCGATCAAAGTCGCTATGTGGCCGGGGCCGAGGAATATATTTTCAATTGTTTAAAATGGGCAGGGCTTGAACCAACTGAAAGTTCGATACATGGCGGAAATTATGGGCCTTACAGACAAAGTGAGAGAAAAGAGCTGTATAGAAAATATGCTGAACAATTGGTAAAAGATGGTCATGCATATTATGCTTTTGATACTCCTGAAGATCTGGAAAAAATGCGACATGATTTTAAAACAGATCAAAATCCTTCCCCGCAATATGATGGCAGCATAAGAATGAAAATGAAAAACTCGGTTTCATTACCTGCTGACGAAACAAAAAAATTACTTGGTGAAGGTGTTAGGCATGTAATAAGAATAAAAATGCCGGAACATGAAACAGTTTCTTTTACAGATATCATCCGTGGTGAAGTAAGTTTTGATACATCCACAGTTGATGATAAGGTTTTATTGAAAGCGGATGGAATGCCGACTTATCATTTGGCCGTTGTTGTTGATGATCACCTCATGAAAATTTCTCATGCATTTCGTGGAGAAGAATGGCTTCCCAGTGCTCCGGTACATGTTTTATTATGGAAATATTTATTCGGGTTTAATGAAATGCCACAATGGGCCCATCTTCCATTGATACTTGGTCCAAATGGCAAACTAAGCAAACGTGATGGTGCCAAATATGGTTTTCCTGTTTTTGCAATGAGTTGGACCGATCCAAAAACAAACGAGTTGACGGAGGGATTTAAAGAAAAAGGATTTTTACCCGAAGCTTTTATCAATTTACTTGCATTGCTTGGTTGGAATGATGGAACAGAACAGGAAATTTTTACTAAAGAAGAATTGATCGAAAAATTCTCAATTGAAAGAGTGCATAGTGGCGGTGCCAAATTTGATTATGAAAAAGCAAAATGGTTCAATCATGAATGGATAAAGAAGTCGGAAGTCAGGAGTCTGGAGTCAGAAGTCAGAACCCTTTTGAATGAAAAAGGTATTATTAATATAGATAATACGGTCCTCGATAAAGTAATTGCTTTGGTAAAAGATCGCTGTACTTTACTTACTGATTTTTATGATCATTCATATTTCTTTTTTAAATCGCCGGAAAAATGGGATGTTGATGCAGTGAAACCAAAATGGAATGAAGCCAAACAATTATTCTTTGCAGAAGTAATCCGTAATTATGAGTTGAATAATGATTGGAAAGCGATTTCGCTTGAAAATAATTTCAAAGAAATAGCAATGGCTAATCAAATAAAGCCAGGTGAGGTATTGCTACCATTACGTATTATGCTTGTTGGTGGAAAATTTGGACCCGGCGTATTTGACATAACTGAAATAATAGGTAAAGAAGAAACTATCAGCCGTATCAGAAAAGCCCTTACAGTTTTTGCTTAACCTTGTTTTTGTATCAAATCCATTACTCGAACAAAATCTGTTGCACCCAGTTGTTCTATCACTGATCTATCATCGCTGTCCAATTGAAATAAACCTGTTGTATTTAGTTGCGCCTGTTCAGCAGTTCTTATACCAGCAATGATGGTTGATACTTCGGGATAGCTTAGAATATAACTCAATGCTAGTTGCGTTTTACTGCAATTATACTTTTTACATAATGTCCAAACCGGGTTCAATGCATTATTTGAAGCATCGATTATATCTTTTGTTAACCTGTTTTTGCGATGGTCATTTGTAGAAAAATTTACTCCATTATCAAATTTTCCAGTAAGCAACCCGAATTGCAGCGCCATTCTTACGATTACTCCATATCCATTTTCAGCTGAGCTCTTCAGTAACGCCAACGTTTTTTGATTGAGTAAGTTTAATACTAGCTGAAACCCGTTCCCTATCTTATTTTGTATAAAAAAATCAGCTTCCGGTAATGGATCAAATGTGTTTAATGAAATTCCCCAGAATTTTATTTTACCCTGTTGCTCCAGTTGTTGCATTGCAGCGATACATTCTCCCTGTTGCAAATGCTGCATTCTTGCGGAGTGCAATTGATAATAATCTATCGCCTCTCTTCTTAACTTTTTCAAAGAAGTTTCACAAGCTTCGAGAATATATTCTTTAGAGTAATCAACAGTAAACTGATCATTCCTTGAAACATTGCCCACTTTTGTTGCAATAATGACTCCCTTCTTATTGCCGATGATTTTACCTAACAACTCTTCTGAATGACCTATTCCGTAAATATCTGCTGTATCAAAAAAATTAATTCCAGCACCTAATGCTGTATGAATTGCTTTTATTGAAACATTATCGTCTGTATCACCCCAACCAATTGCAGTGTTGCCGATCATTGCTCCTCCGCCGATTGCCCAGGCACCAAACCCAATTTCACTGACCACGAGATCTGTATTTCCAAATTTTCTGTATTGCATACTGTAATTTATTAAATACCCTGAAAATAATTATCTTGAAACTTATGTCGTCAACCAGGTCAGCAAGGAATTTTCTCTTTATACTGGCTATTATTAAACTAATAGCTCCTTTTTTTCTGCAAAATAGTTTTTACCAACCGCACCGTGACGAATACTTATACCTTGCAGAAGCACATCATATGGATTGGGGCTACATGGAAATACCGCCAATGCTAAGCGTATTTGCATGGATCACAAATTTTTTTGGTGCCAGCATGTTTTGGATAAGAATATGGCCCGCTTTATTTGGCGCTTTAACGTTCTTATTAGTTGGCAGGATCATTCTTTCTTTAGGTGGAAGAGTATTTGCATTGTTCCTGGGATGGCTCCCTTTTATGATTGATGGTTATATGCGTTTGTTCTTTTTATTCATGCCAGGCTTTCTTGATGTATTCTTCTGGACATTGATGGCGTTCTCTGTTATTCGCTTTATTCAAACTCAACAAAACAAATGGCTTTATGTGTTTGGAGTTGCCGTAGGACTTGGTATGATGAGTAAATATTCAGTTGCATTTTACACTCTAAGTATTCTTGCAGGTATTTTATTTACAAGTCAACGAAAAATATTTCTCAATAAACACTTTTATTTTGCTTGTTTGATCGGCTTACTGATTTTCCTTCCAAATATTTGGTGGCAGTACGATCATCGTTTTCCTGTTGTCAACCATATGAACGAATTACAGGATGAACAGTTAAAGTATAACAGTGCCTTAGGTTTTATTATCAGTCAGTTTATGATGAATCTTCCTTGCGTTTTTATCTGGATCGCCGGATTAATATTTGTGATCTTTAAAGAACAAGGAAAACAGTTTCGTTTTATCGCATGGACTTATTTGTTTGTAATTACACTACTGATCGTTTTAAGAGGTAAAGACTATTATGCCTTGGGGGCTTATCCCGTCTTATTTGCCTTTGGCGCTTATCAATTGGAAAAAGCTACTGAGATCCGTTTACGATGGACAAGGTTTGCAATGGTCATTCTGCCACTGGCATTAGGAGTGTTTGCAATGCCATTGATCATGCCATTGGCAAAACCTGAAGAACTAGCTGATTATTATGAAAAAACAGGTTTAAGTAAAACAGGAAGTTTTAAATGGGAAGATCAGGAGATGCATCCTCTGCCACAAGATTTTGCTGATATGATGGGATGGAAAGAATTGGCATTGAAAACAGGTGTTGTCTATAATAGTCTGCCACAGGATCAAAAAATGAAAACGTTGGTTTACTGCCGTGGATATTTTTCCGCCGGTGCATTAAATTATTACAGGAAAGAAGCAGGATTACCCGAAGTATATAGTGACAATGCTTCGTTTCTTTTTTGGATGCCAGATAAGTATGATATAAAAAACTTAATACTTGTCGGTCACCGGGTGCCGGATAAAGACGATATCGTTTTTCAACAATTTGAAAAAATGACCATAAAAGATTCCATTAATATGCCGCTTTTCAGGGAGAATGGAATGAGGATTTTTTTATATGAAAATGGTAACGATTCTTTAAACAGCTTCATTACGAAAGGGATTGCTGAACTAAAGAGTAAGTTTATGCGTTGACTTAATGCTTATTTTTGAAATGAAATTTTTTTATGAAAAGACCCATCAGAGTATTGGTTGCTAAAGTTGGTCTCGATGGTCATGACCGCGGTGCTAAAGTGATCGCAACTGCTTTACGTGATGCGGGTATGGAAGTAATTTATACTGGTCTTCGTCAAACACCAGAAATGGTTGTAAATGCTGCTTTACAGGAAGATGTTGATGCGATCGGCATCAGCATCTTGTCGGGCGCACATATGACTGTGTTTCCAAAAGTGATGAAGCTGATGAAAGAAAAAGAGATGGATGATGTATTGTTGACCGGTGGCGGTATCATCCCTGATGATGATATGAAAAAACTAAATGACGATGGAGTTGGAAAATTATTTGCTCCCGGCACTCCTACTTCAGAAATTGCATCTTATATTAGTAGCTGGGTAAAAGAACACCGCCCTTTCTGATTTTCCCTTCAACGAATGCTTCCCGAATTTTCTGACCAATTCTTTTGTAAATTCATTTTGAATGAAGGATTCTTCTTTTTTACACTCTTATCATGTACAGCCCAATGTTTGGGATGAGATGTTTGCATCCGAAGGTTTGCGGGATGCTTACAAAAATTTTGTAGGCAATATTGAAGATCTTTCCGCTGATGAACTGAATCGCAGGGATGAGCTGGCAAAAAAACTCTTCATGAGCCAGGGTATCACTTTTACTGTTTATAATAGTGGGGAAGGCATTGAAAAAATATTCCCCTTCGATATTATCCCACGTATCATTCGGGCTGATGAATGGAAGACGATCGAAGAAGGCATAAAACAACGACTTAAAGTGCTGAATATTTTTTTGAAAGATGTTTATCACCAGCAGTTTATTGTAAAAGATGGAATAGTGCCGGCAAAAATGATCTATACCTGTCCAAACTTTTTACGGGAGATGGTGAACGTAGAAGTGCCACATGATATTTACACACATGTTTCCGGTGTTGACCTGATAAGAGATAATGATGGAAAGTTTTATGTATTAGAAGATAATCTTCGAACGCCATCTGGAGTTTCATACATGTTGGAGAACCGAACAATTACATTTAGAATTTTTCCCGACCAGTTACCCCGTAACAATGTATTGCCGGTAAAAGAATACCCTAATTTGCTATTGAAAAACCTGATGGCACTTGCCAACAGGCAAACAAGCGAGCCAACCGTCGTGTTACTTACTCCTGGAATTTATAATTCTGCCTATTTTGAGCATACAACTCTTGCAAGACTGATGGGCATTGAGCTCGTAGAAGGCCGCGACCTTGTAGTAGATAATAACCGAGTGTTCATGAAAACCACGAAAGGCTTGAAAAGAGTGGATGTAATTTACAGAAGAATTGATGATGAATATATTGATCCCTTAGTATTTCGTCCTGATAGTATGCTGGGTGTACCCGGACTTTACTGGGCATACAGAAAAGGAAATGTAAGTATTGTAAATGCAATGGGCAATGGCGTTGCAGATGATAAAGCGATCTATGCTTATGTGCCTGATATGATCCGCTATTATTTAAATGAAGAGCCTATTCTGAAAAATATTCCAACCTATCCATTGGCGCTTGAAGAAAATCGTAAAATGGTTTTTGCCAATATGGAGAACATGGTTGTTAAAAGAACAAATCAGTCTGGTGGATATGGAATGCTGATCGGTAACAGCGCCACTAAAGAGCAGATGGATCAATTTAAAATTGCCATCGAAGAAGACCCGAGAAACTTTATTGCGCAACCAATTATTAATTTATCATCATCGCCTTGTTATATAAATGGAGTTTTACAACCACGCAGAGTTGATTTAAGACCTTATGCATTATATGGTCCGGATGGAATTGATATTGTTCCCGGTGGGTTGACAAGAGTTGCACTGCGTGAAGGATCGTTGGTGGTTAATTCATCGCAAGGCGGAGGAAGTAAGGATACCTGGGTGTTGGGGAAGTGACCCCTGTCCTCCGCCGCGGCGTAGAACTTAGACTTGAAGATCATTTTTGATTTATGAAATGTCTTTGGCCCGTAGGGACAAAATATTAGTAGCCCCGGGTTTTAACACGGGGATCAAATAAAAGTTTTTTCAATCAGAACCCCGTAGGGGTTCAACATTAATAAAGAAAAATAAAAATGTTCAATTCAATATCCATGTGCTGAATAGAATTGATACAGCACAAGAGTGCGACGCAACAAAAAATGATAAGAGAAATGAAAGTAGATAAAAAAATATTTAAACCAAAATTTGAGGAGATTGCTTCGTCGGTATGCTTCTCGCAAATAATATGCTAAGTCGTGTAGCTGATTCAATTTTCTGGATGGCACGTTATATGGAACGTACCAATGGTATGTTGCGTTTATTACGGACCAATTATGTCGCTTCGCAAAGTGAAGAGAGGGCTTTTAGCTGGCGATCAGTGTTGCTAACGTATGGCGATATGCAGCCGGGGCAAATTGATGAATTAGAATTTTCATCTCAAAAAGTAATGGAGCATTTGCTGCATGATAAAGAAAATAATAGCTCGGTCATTAATAATATAACACAGGCAAGAGAGAATGCCAGAGCGGTGCAGGATCATATAACAAAAGAAGTGTGGCAATGCCTGAATGAATATTATCATTTGATCCGTGACAGGAATTTACAGGAACAAGTATCGTTTGGTGATCCATTGTCTGCGTTGGATACATTGATCCGTCATGGCATGTTATATCATGGTACTGTTGATACAACGATGAGCCGTGAAGAAGGTTTTAATTTTTTAAATATTGGCAAATTTTTAGAACGCACTATCGTTTCTGCCGATATGATAAATATAAAACTAGCGGAAGTGAATTACAATCTTCATTTGCCAAATGAAGCGCCACAGTGGAGATATCTGTTGTATTCATTATCTGGATACGAATTTTATATGAGAACCTACCGTGGCAATATGCAACCGGATCACGTGCTGCAACAGGTTTTGTACAGTAATTTATTTCCGCATTCTATTGTGTATTGTCTTGAACAGATCAGTCGTTATTTTGCACGATTAAAAAACGAGAGCTTACCGGAAAATTATGATCAGCTTGAATTTTTGATCGGTCGGCTTACCACGAATGTAAAATATAGCAGGATGGAAGTGAATGAAGGAAAATATTTACAACAGTTCCTGATGCAAACACGACGTGAGTTGCTGGAAATATCAAAATCATTTAGTCAATATTATTTTGGATATTCATAAATGAATTCAATTTCTGCAATGACCTATTATAATATCAAACACATCACCCGTTATCGATACGCATCATCAGTTATTGATTGCGCCAACCAGTTAATGCTATACCCTATCCAGGATGCATTGCAGGTTTTAAAAAAACATGAGCTGCATATTTCTCATAAACCTGATGTGGAAGAGTTTGTCGATTATTTTGGAAACAGGATCGGAACTTTTTCTGTAATAGAGCCCATCACTGAACTTATGATCGAATCCGATATTGAAATTGAGATTCATCCTGTAGTTCTTCCGGAAACAAGTTTTTCAATAGAAGAACAATGGGAAAAACTAGGTGAGTCACGGGAACAATTTCCCTATATGGATTTTATGATGCTGGAAAATTTTGAGCATGAAAATGAAGTGGCGGCAATTATTAAGAATTTAGTTGATTGCTCTCTTTCACCTTTTTATACTGCTCAATTGCTTTCCAAATATGTGTATGACAATTTTGAATACAGGAAAGGAGTTACGACAGTGGAAACGGCGGCAGGTGAAATATGGAAGTTAAAGGCAGGTGTATGCCAGGATTTTGCTCATATACTTTTGGTAATGCTTCGTATGGTTGGCATTCCTGCACGATATGTAAGCGGTTATATCTGTCCAAAAGATTCTGAGCTGCGCGGCGAAGGTGCCACGCATGCATGGGTAGAGGTATGTATTCCATTTTATGGATGGATCGGGATTGACCCAACAAATAACTGCATTGCCAACGACAGGCATGTACGATTAGCTATCGGAAGAAATTTTAGTGATTGCACTCCTGTAAAAGGAACATATAAAGGCTCATCAGAACATACACTGGAAGTTTCGGTAGGTATTGAAAATGGGCAACTGAAAAAAGAAGCGGAAGAAAAAAAGATGACACCCGTTTTTACTTATAAAACAAAAAATCCAGCTCCTCAAACAAACTCTTACAGAAGATATTTAGAAATACAGCAGCAACAACAGCAGCAGTGATCAAATATCAGGTAACATCAATCGTTTTCTTTTTGAATAAATTCGAATGCCAACAACAACAATTATACAAACTGCAAGGTTGATATTATATTCGAGCGGCACATGCTTAAGTAATAAATAAATGCCGCCACCAATAGCACAAGCAGTTGCATACAGTTCTCCCTTCTTCAGCAAATTTGGAATAGCACTACATAGAACATCTGCGATCAAACCACCAAAAGTAGCCGTGATGACTCCCATCACCAATGAATAAATATCATTTAAACCGTTTCGCAACGCTACTTCAATTCCCCATGCGGTAAAAAATCCAAGACCGATGGCATCAGTGTAAAATATGGTACGCTTAAAGCGATTCACATTTTCTTTGAGTAAAAAAGTAAATGTGGTCCCTGCAAGTACAAGGATCAGCGCAATGTTATCATTGATCCAGTTCACAGGTTTTACTCCGATCAAAAGATCACGAAGAGTTCCTCCTCCATAAGCAGTGACGAAAGCCAGCACAATACCACCAAAAACGTCCATTTTAAATGCTCTTGCTTTAAATGCACCAGTTAATGCAAATACAAAAATTCCTGCATATGTGATGAACTGCAGCAAGGTCATATGTGAAGATAATATAATCGGGCAATTTTATTTTTCTATACATAGGCTAATTAGTACATGAAAAAAAAGTATACACAGTAAGTACGTTTGGAAATTCTTTATTTATTGCTCAGTTCCTTCAGTACTTCTTCTTTCTTTCTTCTGGAAACAACAATATGTGATCCAATAGTATTCAATATGAAATTATAGAATGCTTCTGGTTCCGGTATCTAACGGCTATCCAAAAGAGAATGCCCTGCAAAGCAGAGCATTATTAAGGCTAAGAGAAGTATATATGACAGGAAAAAGTAAGAAGTCAGTTTCTTGATAACCCAGTAAGTAAAACTATATTCAGATGATACGGATCATAACGAATATGTACTTTGTCGCCGGGATGTAGGTTGGAATCATCCTTGATTAAAGTACGAACCTTGCGATAAACAATTTTCCCATTTATACGCAGTCGGGTAAATATGCATAACTGCACATAATCTTTTAGTGGATGGCCTTCTTCTTTAATCTCCAATATTTCTGTTCTAAAGCCTACTCCCTTGCCGAAAAGTATTTGTTGGGATTTCAGTTGGTAGGTTGCTTTCATTTCCCTGAATAGATTTATGATTTTTTTTATAACCCGTAGCATATACCGATTTTTTGTTATCGTGATTCTTAATCAATATTAATATCATCAACCGCCAAAAAAAATATTTAGTTAGTGAAGGGGATGTTTGAATGAACGAACCGTATAAAATTCTGTATGAAACGTATCCTCGTATAATATATGATTACCTGTCAACCCATTTTTTAAACCCAGGTGCCTTTTCACGGCTGATGTCAAACTCCATTTTTAAAGGGGCTTTCAAAGTAACCACCAGTTTTTGGTTCTCCTGTGGTCTGACACTTTGAATAGAATCTATATGAATGATGGCTTGCCGGTTTGCCCGGTAATAAATTCTGGGATCAAGGAGTTCCTCGACTTCGTCCAATGTAGTAAAATCCAAAATGTGTTTGTCGCCATTATACGTAAAAAGGTAATTCAGATTTTCTCTAAAAAAACAGGCAATGTCTTTTGTTGGAACCGGTAACCATTGATTACGGATCTTCACTACAAATTTCTCTTTGTACGACGGGCCAGCAGCGTTGGGCTGCGACATCATTTGCAATAACTGCTGAATATCTTTTGGATACGGTAAGTTATTCTGTATTATGATCCTGCATTTGTCAATTGCTTTTTTCAGATCCTGCGTATCGATGGGTTTCAGCAGGTAGTCTACTCCATTTACTTTAAACGCTTTTATAGCATACTCATCATAGGCAGTGGTGAAAATCACGGGGCATTTCAGATTGAATCGGTCAAATATTTCAAAACTGGTACCGTCACTGAGTTGTATGTCCGCAAATAATAAATCAGGTTCTGCATTTTCCATAAACCATTTATATGCTGTCTTAAGACTGGGAAGTACCTGGATAAATTTTATATCCGCCGCCACCTCAGTTATCTTATGCTGTAGCTCCCTCGCGATCAACGGCTCGTCTTCAATTATGACAGCTTTCATATCAAAGGAATTTTAACGGTAAAATAATTTTTATCTTCTGCTACGATCATTGGCTTGCCACTCAGGTAACGATACAAAGATTCCATATTAGCAAGGCCTTGTTTATTACTGGTCTCCACAAAATTTTTTCTTTGAAGATTATTACGGACAACCAGGTAATCATTCTCAATGAATAGATCAATAATCAACGGAGTTCCGGGGTCAGCAACATTATGCTTGATCGCATTCTCCACCAGGTTTTGCAATGTAACCGGTGCTATTTTCCGATGGTGATATTCTTCATCAATATTTATATTTACTTGCAAGCCTTTTTCAAATCTTGTTTTCTGCAACTGGATATAGAGATCAACAAATTTCAATTCTTCCGCAAGTGGAACAGTTTCATTATCCCTGTTTTTAAGTATATACCGATATACTTTACTCATTCTGTCAAGAAAATTACCCGCCCTCTCTTGGTCAATCCGGATCAGGCTACTAAGCGAAGTAAGTGAATTGAAAAGAAAATGAGGGTTTAGATGCTGCTTGAGGTTCTCATACATCACCTGTGTTTTTTCTTTTTCCAGCATCTGCGCTTTATTCTGCAATACAAGGATCCTTTCCCTGTTGCCAATGCGGTAACGGATAAAGGCAATGAGGCCCGCTCCTAAAATCAACAATACAAGGGACCTGAACCACCAGGTTTTATAAAAAATTTCCCAGATAGAGATTTGAATTGTTTTCTCCGAAACGTTCCAATCAGGATTATCAGTAATTACTTTATACCTGAATGTATAATCGCCTGCAGGCACATTGGTATAATTTATTTCCTGTTTATTTGTATAGATCCAATTCTTATCAAACGGCTCCAGCCGGTAAGCATATCTGCATTGATAAGGATTCATATAGTTTAATCCTGCAAGTTCAATACTGAAAAAATTTTCATTATGATGAAGATGAATTTGCTGAATATCTTCGGTATTAACGATGTCTTCATTATCAGATACTTTGAAAGACGTTACAAATACAGGTACACTCGAAACATTTTCCCGGTAATCTTCCGGGCGAAAAAGCAGGAACCCTTTGTATGTTGGGTATATGAACAAACCTTTTTTGGTGCGATAAGCAGATTGTGAATTAAAGTGATTGGTCCGCAACCCATCATTTGCATCAAACCGTTTGAAATTATCCCGATTCCTGTTCAGCATGCATAACCCGTTGGAAGTACCGATCCATACGCGGTTCAGAGAATCTACCATGAGATTATTTGTACGGTTCGAGGGCAGGCCATCCTCCCTGTAGAAAAACCGGGAACAATTTCTAACCGGATCATAAGCCGTCAATCCTTCTTCGGAGCCGATCCAGATAATACCATCTTGATCTTCTGCAAATGACGAAAACCGTGTATCTGAGATCAGAGAATCTTGTATGGTCAAGAGCTTTTGTTTTTTCCGATCTACATCATAAATGACCAAACCTACATTTAGAATTCCGATCCACAATCGATTACGGCTGTCAAGAAACAATGCCTGGATATTTTTATGAGAATATTTTGATAAACCAGAATCTTTGCTCAGATCATCAAACCGGTTTTCGTTTCTTATGTACCTGTACAAACCCCACGTCGAGCCCAGCCAAATTCCGCCGCCTTTGTCTTTGGCCATCATCCAGAAAAATGAAAGAGGTATACCTTGCTTTTCGTTAAAAAAATCCATCATACCCGTGGATATTCGGTACCGGTTCAACCCCTTTGCGGTACCAATCCAGATATCTCCGGTGTCATCCTGCAACAATGAACGAACCGAATTAAGGTGAAGGACCGGCTTTCGTTCATCGTCATTGGTAAATGTTTTAAGCAGTTGCCAGTTACTATCATATTTTGCTAACCCATTGCCAGTTGCCAGCCACAGGTTACCTTGCTTGTCTTCGCAGGCAGACCTGCCCCAGGTGTCTGTTGACGAATTGTCAACCTGGAGAAAAGGATAAATAGTAGAAAAGAAGTTTTTATCAGGGTTAAAGTAACTCAGCCCATAAGCAGGAGTTCCCACCCAGATTATCCCCTGATGATCCTGGTATAAGACCTGGTTCTGGTTAGCCAACAAACTATTGGGGTTAAACGGATCACTTTTATAGTCAATGAAATCATCTTTTTTTTCGTCGTACAAGGATAATCCGGATAAGGCGGAGGTTATCCAAATCCTCCCTTTTTGATCGGTTAAGATTTTTTGTAAAGTGTTGGTGCTCCATTTTTTTTCCGCTTTAATGAACCGGTCATACAATTTTACCGAATGATTTTTGAGATCTATCTTATTCAAAAGCGATCTGCCGTATGCGCAGGATGCCCACAAATAACCAGTTGAATCAAGTGATACCGAAAAAACAACATCGCTGCTGATGGAAAATGTATCTTCCGGCTTATGTCTTATCTCGCTGTAGGCATAGGTCAAAGGATTAAAAATCTTTATCCCTTTGTTGGTAGCCAAATACCAGTCACCACCAGGTGAAGCGATCATTTGGTATACATAACTGTAAATTGTTTTTTGAAAAACGGTATCAGTGGGGAGAACAAATTTTTTTATAGATAGTTTTTGTTCATCAACTATCCATAAGCCATCATCGGCCGCCAGCCAAATTCTGCCTTTTTTATCTTCCAGAATACCAGTTATGACTACCTTTCTTGGCGCCGTGTAATTAACAAACCTGTTGGTTGAATAATTGTAACGACTCAACCCATGGAAGGTACCAACCCACAGGTTAGCTTTCGAATCACAATAAAGAGAAAATATATAATCATTACCCAGGGAGCTGGAATCTCCATGCTTCGAAAAAAATGTTTTTATATTAATACCATCAAAACGATTAAGTCCATATTTTGTCCCGATCCAGATAAACCCATATTTATCCTGAACCAAAGCATGGACAATTCCATCACTCAACCCTTCAGCATTAGTAAGGCGACGGAAATTATACGACGTGCTCTGAGATTGAATGGGAGAATAAATAGTTACAAGAATGAAAAAAAAGAGCGTTGCAACCCTCCAAAGGACAATATTTAAAATAAGATAGCGGGGCATTACTATCTGAAATTTACAAATAAACCCGGCAAACAAAAATTCCCTGTAACAGTATGTGTTTAATTTCTACTGAAGTGTGGTAAAATGTAAATAAAGCGTTTAAGGAGAATTTACCTTTTAAAATACAAAGCCTGCCATTGCTGCCAGGCTTTTCCTAAGACCAAATAAACCGTCATGTCACCAGGATAATTTATCTCAAAAAATAACAATGTAAAATGCCGAATGTACGTGCATTCAGATAGTGTCTATGAATCATACTCATGCTATACGTCTGTTTTTATAGCCTGAAGCATTTATCATCGCAGTAGATAATGTATGGAAACAGGATGCCCATGCCTCTTTTACTTTTTCATCCCAATCTCTTCCAAGACCTTGTTGTAATGTCCATAGCAATGCAGTTCCGACCGCTTTGTAATGCTGCTCTTTTACTCCGTATTGAACATGCCTTATTGCTAATTGTCTTATCTCATCAGTCAGTTCTTCCAGGTTATCAAGCCGGCCGACAACAACACTAAGCATTTCTATCAATTTCCTGGATTGCTCCTCTTTTGGTGTATGAAACAATTTTTCTAAATAAGGCATATCAAAAAACAATTTGCTGTAAAAAACATCTCCTACTAAAACAGGATCAATTTCCCGGAAAATATTCCAGGTCTTCTTTACTAATAAAATTTGTTCTTTGGTCATCATTTATCCTTCTAAATCCGTGATTGATTAAGCGGCATCCTTTTGTTGATATCCCGCCGAATTGATCATCGCTGAAGATAAAATATCATAGCAAACGGCCCATGCATCTTTTACTTCTTTATTCCAGTTTTCGCCCAATCCTTTTTCCAACGTCCATAACAAGGCTTCTCCAACAATTCTATAATGATCGGGCTTCACTCCATAATTCACATGATGTTGTGCTAGCTTGGCCACTTGATCAAGAATATCTTCTAACTTATCCAGCTTACTGATAACATAATTTATCATTGCCAGTAGCTTTTTGGACTGCTCGGGCATTGGACTGCGAAACATATTTTTTAACTGCGGCGCAATTTCAAAAAGCCGGTTATAGAATAAACCTCCTACAGTTACAGGGTCAATCGTCGCCACAATTGCCCAGGAGGATTTTACCAGATCAATTTGTTTGTTTGTCATATAGTTTGATTTATTTCCAGGAATTCAACTGACGCACAAAAATGGTCACGCAAATAAACTATGCAAAATTTCAAAAGTTGTAAGGCATGTTTTTATTATTGAAGTGTAGTTATTCTTAATTAAAGTGAAACCAAAAGTTTAATAATCTCCAATGGTGCGAGGGAGGAACAATAATTTATACGGAATGCCGGGCATTATTTTATAGACTGAAACAAATGCTAATTACATTTTTTAATATTCATTAGATCATAAATGCTTTACTTGTTCAATTCTTTTTTACTACGCTTAATTTAAAATTTCACACCTCTGGACATTAAGAATTTTTAAACCTTTCCTTGTGTTTGCATTTTTGGTCCTGATATTAAAAATCAATAATTGTTAATTCTTATTTAAACAAAACATTATGAAAAAAATTTTCTTGCTGCTTAAAACAGTTTTCATCGTTAGCATTCTCAACGCACAGCAAGGCGTTGCCATTACTACAGACGGAAGCAATCCTGACAACAGCGCTATGCTTGATATAAAATCAAACAGCAAAGGGTTACTGGTCCCACGCATGACAACTGCGCAGCGAACAGCCATAGCAACACCCGCAAAAGGTTTGATAGTATTTGACACTGAAACGAATTCCTTTTGGTTTTATAATGGGGCTTCCTGGACTAATTTATCAGCATCCGTTGCGGCAGCAGGCTGGTCATTGACCGGCAATAGCGGAACAAATCCTGCTTCCACTTTTATTGGAACAACTGATAATATTGCATTAAGCATAAGAACCAATGATCAAACAAGGCTTACAGTTGCCGATAATGGAAACATTGGTATAAACACAACAACACCCACTGCTAAGCTTGATCTAAAATCTACCACGGGAACAACTGGTGCCAATTTTAATTTAACAGGAAATAGTTCAACTAATGTAAGAGGGATTACTTCCGTCGCAAGTAACAGCGGCACCGGGGGAGCCTGGGCCGCAGATTTTACCGCCATCGGAAGTGGTGGTACCAGTATGGCTGCTGCTGTTTCGGCATACGCCCAAAGCGGATATAAGAATTATGGATTTTTTGGTGGTGTACTAACGAGCGGAAGCCAATGGGGTTATGGGGTGTATGCCACAGCATCAGGTTCACAATTTACCACGGGAGGTTATTTATCAGGAGACGGGACG
>Ga0193740_1000063_pt1 | contig 27487 bp, 21 predicted proteins | sample L2s1metaG_FD_145072 | JGI IMG/M metagenome (GOLD analysis project Ga0193740, IMG submission 145072) | Soil microbial communities from a riparian zone of the East river system, Colorado, United States - L2s1 | ecosystem: Environmental > Terrestrial > Soil > Riparian zone | place: USA: East River... | reverse complement strand
TTCTCCTTCCAAAAAACTATAATCTAAATTCATTCTGTTTTATTTTTATCTCTTTTTTTATACATGTCAACAACCCTCCTGAAAAAGTTTGTCTTTATCTCCCTGCTTTTTATTTCCGGCGTTTCAAATGCCCAGGATGTAGAATATGAATGGGCACGGAATAATGGCGGCGTTGGCAGTGATAATAGTGTTGGTGTGGTGACAGATGTATCCGGTAACGTCTATACTGGGGGTCATTTTCAGGGAACCGTGGATATTGATCCGAGTGCAGGAGTATTCATGATGACCGCTCAGGGTAATCTTGATTTTTACCTCATTAAATACGATGCTTCCGGCAATTTCATTTGGGCCCGTCAATTCGGAAATGCGGGTACCGAACAACTCCGTGATATTGCTATCGACGGATCAGGTAACCTTTTTTTGACAGGTTTTTTTTATGCCACAGTTGACTTTGATCCCAGCCCGGTTGTTTTCAATGTTACCTGCACAGGTACCGGGTATGCGGCCTTTTTATTAAAACTTGACAACAACGGGAATTTCGGCTGGGCAAAAAATATCGCCCAAAGCGATTATGGAAATCTCGGCGTTTCGATAGCCTGCGGCTCCACGGGCAACCTGTATGTAGCGGGTGTTTTCAAAGGCCTGACCGATATGGACCCGGGCCCGGGCACCAACACAGTGAACAGCACCAATTCGGCTCAAGATATATTTATATCAAAGTTCGATAACAGCGGCAACTACTTGTGGTCAAAACAGTTTTATAGCACTTCGGCAGGGTTTGTTTATTCAATAGCTTTGGATCCATCTGAAAACATTTATACAACGGGAATTTTTGTTGGATCGGCTGATTTTGATCCTGGACCTGCAACTTTTAATTTGATCTCGAATGATGTCACGTGGTTAGATGCATTTATAACAAAGCTTGACGCCAACGGCAATTTTGTTTGGGCAAGACTCCTAACCGGAACCCTTGATCAATACGCACAAGGAATTGCCATCGATCCTTCAGGAAATGTAACAGGCTACTTTTCGGCGTTGACGGATTTTGACCCGGGACCCGGATCTCTAATGCTGGATGCAGGAGGACGAAAAACCTTTGTGCTAAAATTGAATGCTGCAGGAAATTTGATATGGGTCCGCGATTATAATGGTCCGAGTAATTGTATGGCTATTGCCTCTTCCGTAGCAATAGATTTGGTAGGGGACATCTATACCACCGGAGTTTTTTATGGTATTATCGATTTTGATGGGGGAGCTTCCACTCAAGAACTCATCGCTACCAATCCCGGAGATATTTTCATATCAAAATTGAAAGCAGACGGCAGCTATGCGTTTGCTAAGCGGATGGGAGATGGTCTGGCAGCCAATGGTCATGCAATAACTGTGGACCCGGCAAAAAATATCTATGTCGCAGGTTATTTTACAGGCAACGTGGATTTTGATCCTAACGCGGGACTTGAGCTACTCTCTTCTAATGGCTTTACTGATGCTTTTGTTTTAAAGTTCAGTCAATGCTTGCAGGCAACCAGTGAAACAATTGATGTAACTGCATGTGGCACTTATACAGCTAATAACCAAACATATACTACGAGTGGCACTTATATACAGAAGCTAGTGAATATATATGGCTGCGATAGCACGCTGACGATCAATTTAAGGATCGGCGGATCACAAACGACGATGAATGCAACATCCTGCGATAACTATGTATGGGAAGGAAGCACTTACACCACCAGCGGCACCTATACTGTTACACTTACCAGCTCAGATGGTTGTGACAGTATTCGTAAGTTGAATCTTCTCATTCGCAACCGGGTTACTACCACGGTTAATATGACTCTTTGCGAAGGACAAAGCTATCAGTCTTATAGTTCATCAGGAATGTATATAGATAATTATACCGGTGTCAATGGTTGTGATAGCATTCGTACACTAAACCTTATTGTAAAACCACGGTCTTATTCAACACTCAACTCTACAATTTGCCAGGGAGAAAATTATTTGGGCTATTCTTCTACAGGGATATTTAGAGATACACTTGTTGCCTTCAACGGATGTGATAGTATACGAACAATTAACCTCTTAGTAAATCCAAAGGTTGTTACAAATCTCAATGTCGCCATTTGTGAAGGTGAATCTTATTTTGTCGCAGGAACAAGTCAAATAAATAGTGGGGTATATAAAGACACATTACAAACACATTTAGGTTGTGACTCAGTGATCATTACCAATCTGGTTGTACATCCTAAGCCTATACCAAGCCTTGGTGCAGATAAAAACTTATGCCAGGGCCAATCAATAACATTGAATGCAGGAACATTTATTAGTTATCATTGGCAGGATCAAACCACGCTACCAACCTTTACTACTAATGCTATTGGCCGGTATTGGGTACAGGTTACCGACATTAATAATTGCACAAGCACTGACACGGTAGAAATAAAAAATATATTTCCCCTCCCGTCTGGCTTTTTAAATAAAACTGATACTATATGTCAGTACGAAAAAATAACAATTGCTCCTTTCAATTCATATTCGCAGTATACCTGGTCAAACGGATCCATGCAATCACGGATCGCAGTCGACAAACCGGGACAATATATTTTGACGGTAAAAGATGTAAATAATTGTATGGGAAAGGATACAATAGATGTAATACAGAAAGTCTGCCACACCGGCGTTTGGGTACCAACTGCATTCACACCAAACGGTAATCAGTTGAATGATGTTTTTCGTGCAATGGTTTATGGAATTGCTGAATCATTCAAATTACAGGTATTTGATCGTTGGGGTAATCTCGTCTTCGAAACAACAGATCCGCTAAAAGGATGGGATGGAAAAGTAAAAGGGATTACTGTAACTACTTCTGTTTTCGTTTGGCAATGCTCATACAAACTGAAAGGCGCACAGCATGAATTTCAAAAAGGCACTGTTACACTTATAAGATAAAGGATCATAAATGCATTTTAATGATTGCGTGGTCACATGCTATTAATTCTTGACCATGAAAGCCCGAAGATCAGAGAGAATGCTGAAGCTGATTGATGCAGGGCTTCAATCCGTTCTTTTTATTCTAGATGGAATATCCTTTCCCGTTATTAAGCCTGTCGTAGCAATTGCAATTGCACGAATAACTTTCTTCATAAGATTAAAATCCAGCGTTTCCGTTTCATCATTCAAATTATGATAATATTTATCGCTTGTTGAAGTAACCATTATAGTGTGTGCAGGGACACCTTTTACGGCAAAAGGGAAGTTATCTGAACGGCTAAAAAGAAATTCATTTGTATTAATATCTATTTTAAAAAACTCTTTTTCTGATTTTTTTCCGGATAATGAACGATAATTACGATTTAGAATATTAATAAAATTTGATTTTTCATAGCCGGTAACAAATGGATAAGATTTAGAAAATAGTCCTCGTCCGATCATCTCAATATTGATCACTGCAATTATAGAATCCGGTTCGCAATCCGCAACAAAATATTTTGAACCTAATAATCCAAGTTCCTCACCAGTAAAAGCCACAAAGAGCAAGGTCCTTTCATTATTATTTAAAGCCTTAAAATATTTTGCCAGGCTGATCACGGCGCTTACGCCTGAAGCATCATCATTAGCACCATTGTAAATTGTATCTCCCTTTTCTGCCTCTGCCTGGCTGCCTGATTCGGAATAGGGATTTGCTAATTGAACCAACATGATCATAATGCGCTGAAAAGATTATTAGCTGACCTGGTTTTGATTTCCCCTTAATTGCACCGATCACATTGAACCACCCTATTTTAACTTCCTGGAAAAAACCATCATTCCCAGCTACTGAACTTAAACCTGCTTTTTTAAACTCATCAGCAATAAAATCAGCCGCCATAAGATTCTCCGTTGTACCAGTAAATCTTCCTTTTAAACTATCCGAAGCCAACACCTCAACAATGCGGCGAAGCGAATCAGTATGAATCAAAGAATCAATTAAAGACGATTGTCCTTTCGCCAGTGAAAATGAAAAAAGAAATTGAATTAAAAGAAATGATCTTATAAAAAATTTCATTTCAGGAGATTCTTAATTGTATCAATTACCTTTTGCAAATTGCTCGCATCCTGACCACCTGCAGTGGCCAGAGTTTTTTGACCTCCACCACCACCTTTTATAATCGGCGCTACAATTTCTTTAATGATCTTTCCTGCATCAAGATTTTTTGCAACAACTGTTTTCTCATCTATGCTGACTGCGACAAAGGGTTTGCCGCCGATATTAGCGCAAAGCACCACTACATAATTGTTGAGGTTATTTTTAAGATCGAAGCAAAGTTTTTTCAGTGCCTCCGGATTACTTACTTCTACAATATCCCCGATAAAACTTATCCCATGAATGATCTCATCTTTCTGCAACAGTTCATTACGAACCCCAACAAGCATTCGGTTCTCAATATTTTCCAATTGCTTTTTTAATAAAGCATGCTCTGCCAGGTTGCTTTCAATTGTTTTTAAAAGATATTTCGGGTTTTTAAATTGTTCTTTTATTGAATTCAGCTCATTCAATTTATTATTGATATACTCTTCTGCAGATACGCCACATACAGCTTCAATACGTCTAACGCCAGCAGCTACTGCAGTTTCATGAGTGATTTTAAAAAGACCTAATTCGCCTGTTGAACCAACATGTGTGCCACCACAAAGTTCAACTGAGTATGTAGGATCAATGATCACCACTCTTACAACATCACCATATTTTTCACCAAACAAAGCCATTGCGCCCAGCTTCATTGCTTCATCTTTTGGCATTTCTTTTATTACAACAGGAATATTCTCCCTGATCTTTTTATTCACCAACGTTTCAATTACTGCAATTTCTTCATCTGTAACTTTTGCAAAATGAGAAAAATCGAAACGGAGATGTTCTTCATTAACCAAACTCCCTTTTTGCGCCACATGCGTTCCTAATACTTTTCTTAATGCTGCATGCACAAGATGCGTGGCGGAATGATGAAGCTCTGTATGTTGTCTTTTTATAGCATCAACTTTTGCAATTAGCTCGCCACTCAGATCAGAAGGGATGGAATCTGTAAAATGGATGATAAGATCGTTATCTTTCTTAGTATCAGTAATTTTTAATTTTTCATTATTAATTATTAATTCTCCTGTATCACCAACCTGGCCGCCGCTTTCAGCATAAAACGGAGTTACTTCCAATACGATCTGATAAGCTTCTTTTCCTTTTGCTTTTACCTTTCTGTATTTAACTACTTTAGTTTGTGATTCCAGTTCATCATAGCCAATAAATTCATTTCTGGCATAGTCATCCAGTATGATCCAATCTTCTGTATCAACTGCAGTAGCAGCACGGCTGCGCTGTTTTTGTTGTTGCATTTCTTTTTCGAAACCTTCTTCATCTACTGTAATTTTATTTTCAGAAGCAATCAATCTTATCAAATCAATAGGGAAACCATAAGTATCATAGAGTTCAAAAGCGTCCTTTCCCGAGATTGTAACTGTTGGAGCATAACCTGTAACAACAAGTTCACCTGTTCCCGGCTCAACAATGGTATCCATTTTTTTCAACCCTTTATCCAACGTTCTTAAAAAAGAATCTTCCTCTTCCTTTACCACCTTGCTTACAAAATCAACTTGCTTATATAATTCGGGAAATACATTTTCAAATTGCTTTCCTAAAAGTGGTATCAATTGGTGCAACAACGGCTGTTTATAATCCAAGTACGAATAATAATACCGAACTGCTCTTCTCAATATTCTTCTTATTACATAACCAGCACCTGTATTGGATGGTAATTGCCCATCAGCAATAGTAAATGCAATAGCACGAATGTGATCTGCAATAACACGAAAAGCAATACTTTCTTTGTCATCACCTGCCTTATATACTTTATTTACCTTTTTACTTATCTCTTCAATCGTTCCTGTAAACACATCCGTATCATAATTCGAAGTCTTCCCCTGTATCACTTTCACTAATCTTTCCAAACCCATTCCCGTATCAACATGTTTATCCGGTAATGATTCAAGCGTTCCATTTTTTGATCGATTGAACTGGATGAATACATTATTCCATATCTCCATCACCGTTCCTGTTTCATCATTGTTCACAAAAGAATGCCCATCGTTATTTGCATTTGGACGGCTGTCGAAATGTATCTCTGTGCAAGGGCCACAAGGGCCCGTATCACCCATCTCCCAAAAATTATCCTTCTTATTGCCCATTAATATCCTGTCCTCAGGTATCCATTTTTTCCATTCATTGTATGCTTCCTCATCTCGTGGCAAACCTTCTTTCTCATCTCCTTCAAAAATGGTAACGTACAGCCTGTTCTTATCAAGTCCATAAACTTTTGTCAGTAATTCCCAGCTCCATTCGATCGCTTCTTTTTTAAAATAATCGCCAAAGCTCCAGTTACCCAGCATTTCAAACATGGTATGATGATAGGTGTCAACACCCACTTCTTCCAGGTCATTATGCTTGCCACTGACACGTAAGCATTTTTGCGTATCAACCACTCTTTTATTTGGAGGAAGTTTATTTCCCAAAAAATAATCCTTGAACTGGTTCATGCCCGCATTGGTAAACATCAAGGTCGGGTCATTTTTTACAACGATAGGCGCAGAAGATACGATCACATGTCGTTTCGATGCGAAAAAATCCAGGAACTTTTGCCTTATTTCACTACTGGTCATCATAAATTTTGGTTAGCCTGCTTACGACAGGCAGGGTTGCTTTTTCTTTTTATAACACTATATTTGTTTTCCTGTAAAAGTGGCCAAAGGTAATGATAAGCTGCCAGTTGTGTAAGACCCGGCCATTTACAGGTGCTGATCTTAAAACCAATTATCCGTTACCCACTGAGACCGCACCGGGTTATGAAAAAAATCAAATACTATTATAATACGCATACGCTCCGGTATGAAAAACTGGAAACTCCCTTGCGTGTCAAACTCCTCCGGGTATTTGGTTTTATAGCTGCCGCACTTGTTACTGCCGCCATTATCTCCTTGTTAGCCTTCCGGTTCATTGGTTCTCCAAACGAAAAATTGTTACGGGCAGAGAATGAAAGAATGAAGGACCGTTACCGTGAACTGGGCAAGGAAATAAAAAAGATTGAGCAGCAAATGAAAGAACTGGAAACAAGGGACAATGAAGTGTACCGTTCTATTTTTGAAGCCACTCCTATACCCGACAGTGCGAGATTAAAAGACCTGGAAAAAGAACAGTTGATCGCTAAGGTAGAAGGTATGGAACAGGAGGACCTGATCAACTCTATTGTCACATCGCTTAATCATATGGGCAGCAGAATAAAAGCACAACAAGCGTCGTACAAGGATATCGCGGGAATGCTAAATAACAAAGAAAAATTACTGGCTGCTACGCCGGCTATTCAACCCGTGAGTAACGCAGATCTTAAACGTATCGCCTCGGGTTATGGTTATCGCATCGATCCCGTTTATAAAACTGTTAAGCTCCATCCCGGTCTTGATTTCAGTGCACCCGCAGGTACCCCAATTTACGCCACTGCGGACGGCTCAATTGAAGTTGCCGGCAACCGCGGTGATGGATACGGCAACTGTGTTATCATCAACCATGGTTATGGTTATAAAACATTATATGGTCATATGTTTCGTATCAAAGCAAGAGGTGGGCAAAGGATCAAGCGTGGCGAAGTGATTGGCTGGGTTGGCAGCACCGGCAAGAGCACTGGTCCGCATTGCCATTATGAAGTGATCAAGAACGGGAACAAGATCGATCCTATTTATTTCTTTTATAATGATCTTACACCAGAACAATTCGATCGGTTGTTGAAACTTGCAGCCGCGTCAAATCAGAGTTTTGATTAGTTTTTTAATTAATAGCTTTTATAAACCCAACTTTTCCACACCTGTCAACATCGTTGCGTCGCACTCTTCAACGTCCTTATCTTTACTGAACTATGGGTAAACCACTTTCGCAAATAACTTTTGATTTTTCTTCTGAAGAAGAAAAAGATATAAAGATCACCGGGCATGAAATGCCGGAGCAACAACAGGAAACAATGGTACAAGAAGAAGTCGACCCAAGGTTAGAGCCGGAGGATGCTGTAACTACCGTTGTTGAAGCATTGGAAAAAAGAAGATCGCCCCGTGGACGTTTATCATTAAAGGAAATTCATTTGAATGCAGATCTGATCCAGATCCCTCCGGATGAAATTCTTTTTCAGAAACAATACTATTCGATCGGTGAAGTTTCAAAATGGTTTCGGGTTAATCAATCGCTGATCCGTTATTGGGAAACTGAATTCGATATACTTGAACCAAGAAAGAACCGTAAAGGCGACCGCTTCTTCCGCCCCATAGATGTTAAGAATCTTGTTTTGATACATGACCTCCTTCGCCGCCGCAAATTCACTATTGAAGGTGCCAAAGAATTTTTAAAGAAGAATAAGAAGGTAGATGAAAAATTTAAAATGATCAAATCACTGGAAAAGATCAAATCTTTTTTTAATGAGTTGAAGGCGAGTTTGGGATAACTCTTGTATTACTGATCTAATTTCCCCGAAATCTTTATATCACTACTTGCACCTGCAAGATCGATCTTCATTTCCTCCATCAGTTTCAATATCTCAAGACTCTTTTCCTGTTTCAGCTTTTGAAATTCTTTCATCGCTATTGGTGCGGTAAAAAAATCTATACTGATAAGGAATGAGTTTGACTTTATGTCCGACAAAAAAACAGCGTTGTCTTCAATTTGCGGATGAACCAGTTTTGTTTTTACTGCTTCTATAAATTTATTCAGCGTTTCAGAAGAAATATTTACACCAGTCTCCAATCTTATCTCTGCTTTGCGTTGTGTACGCAATGTAAGATTGTCAAGTATGCTATCCACCATTTGTTTATTTGGAACGGAGACAAAAGTTTTTTGATCAGTTCTTATTCTTGTGCTTCTTAAGCCAATTTTTTCAACTGTACCCGTTACCTGTTGCACATGAACAAGATCACCAACAGTAAATGGTTTATCAAAGAATATGATGAACGAAGCGATCAGATTCTCGAGGCTTTCTCTTAAAGACAAAGCAATGGCAGCTGTGGCAATGCTTAATCCTGTTATCAGGCTGCTGACATTAAAACCAAAGCCCGCTTTCAGGATCATTAGTATTCCAATAATACCGATCACCACTTTAAAAAAATCTTTAAAAAAAATGATGAGTTGGTTATCGGTATGACTTGGGGTCATGTTAGCCTTTTGTTCAAGGATAAGCGCAATAAAATCGATAATGCGTAATAGCAACCATATGAATGAAGCGATCAAAACAAGGGTACCAACCGTATGTATGATCTCCTTTGTGCTTCCATTATAGACTTCCACATCCCAGTAACTTGGAAATGTGAGTTTGTGCAACGCTATAATTGAAACGAGGATAAAAATGAATAAGCCCAACGGCTTTGCCACAAGCCCGGAAAAAGAACTTTTGTCAACATCTCTGAATACAATTCTGACCAGCCGATAGATGAGACCCGCGAAATACCGGGAAATAACTCGTTTTAGAATAAGAACAAATAAAATAACACCGGCAACGATCAAATAATTTTTGACCGGGTTATCAAAGATCATTTCATTCAGAAAATCATTCATGCATGCAAAAATAAATAAGAATGGCCTTAGCGAAGCTGGTAAATCTCTAACTCATCTTTTTTTAATGCGTAGGCTTTTGTAGCAGTAAAAAGTATAGACTGTGCTTTTCGGAAAGTTTCCGGCATCTTGACTTCCTGTAAAAGTAAATTCGAGGGTTGGTAGCGCATCATGGAATCATGCCGGGTGCCGGTTATAAATTTTCCAACCGCATTAAAATTATCGTACCCTGTAAGAGAGAATATATTCTTTAAAGCACCGTAATAATCGAAGACATAGACTCCTTTATTCTTATCATACAAATAAAGAAACCCATCCTGGTCGAAGATAGATGTAAAAGAAAATGCTTCACCAAAAAGCTGGCGAAAATCACTGGTAGCAAAAAGCAGCTTACCATTCTCATCTATTTTTTTCAATTTATGTTCAAACTCATCATAAAGCCAGATATTATTATCATAAGACAAACAAACGGCTTCCACCTGGAAGATATCTTGTTTGCGCAGGTCGATCGTGCTGCGGTTTGAAAGCAACCGATCAAGAACGACAACAGTTGCAAAATCTTTGTAAAAAAGTAAAACACGCATAGGGTTTGAAACCTCTATTTGTGCAACCTTACCGTATCTCCTTACATTATTGAAAACTCCAACTGAATCTCCATTTGCAGAAATCTTTTTTAATTGATCGGAGGAGTTAAGTAAATAAATATTATCAAAATTATCAGCCGTAAATGCAGCTATATCGCCTTTAATTTTTTTATATGGCACAAATAATGAATCGGTTTGTGCAATGGTGACAAAGTAAGACGTAAAAAGAAAAAGTAATATGGTTGTCCGTTTTAGCATTTATCGCCTGATTATTTTTTCATCTTTATTTAAAAACGATCTTAATTGTAAATTATTCCCATCAAATACTGCATAAGTATAATAATGTATCCAATCTCCCAGGTTAATATACCTGCTGCTACCAGATAGACGATGATCAATGGCCAGGTGTCTATGCCCAAACACAAAAAAATCAACGTTTTTTTCCTTTAAGACCTCCTTACTGTAAATGATCAGCCATTCTTTATCCTCTCCTAAAAAAACCTCTTCTGATGCCCCCGTTTGGGCCCTGCTTTGCCGGCTGAAATAATCAGCCAGTCCCATACCGAAATAAGGCGGAAGAATACCAAATAACCATTGACAAAAAGGATTGCGAAATATCTTTTTTAAAAACTTATAGCCTTTATCGCCTGGCCCCAATCCATCGCCATGGCCTATCAAAAATTTTTTACCGTTTCTTTCAAATTCTTTTGGCTCGAAATAGATCGGGATATTTAATTCTTTCAGAAAATAATCTTTCATCCACATATCATGATTGCCTACAAAAAAATGCATGGGAATACCTGCATCTGATAATTCAGCAAGCTTTCCTAATAATCTTGTAAATCCTTTAGGAACAACTTTCCTGTATTCATACCAGAAATCAAACATATCACCAACCAAAAAGATCTCAGCTGCATCGTTTTTAATTTCATCAAGAAACCGAACCACTTGTTTTTCTCTTTGAAGACTCGAAGCCGCATCCGGTGCACCAAGATGAAAGTCTGAAAGGAAGTATATCTTTTTATCTGTTGGAAATGTCACGAACTGAAATTATTTCTTTTGATCCATATATTTAAGAACATCTCCCGATTCAATTATGGGCCTATCATGCACATCACCATAATACCAGTATATCCATGCGTTTGTGATCTTATTATCAATAAATACTTCCGAGACATTACGGCGGTATAGTTCCGCTTCATTAGAACCAACATGCACTCCTTCATAATCATCAAGCTGTCCTATTGCCCAGGAAAATTCTTTTTCATTCCTGATCCTGTATAATTCGCCAATGATAAATTTGTTATTATCGGTGGGTCTTGCCGCGGGATAACTTCCAAGATCATATAATTCGCCTTTTACTTTTCCTTCTCCAACAAGATCAAAATAGCGACTAATATATTCATAGGCAGGACTGCGAAACCCGCTGCGTAATGAACCATACACAAAAAGTTGGTAAACCTCCTGATTTTTCATGCACTAAAAGTACGAAGCATGAAGCTATGCATCAACTAAAAAACAATATACTTCTTTGGGGCCATGAACTCCTACCACTAATGTTTTTTCAATATCAGCCGTGCGGCTGGGCCCAGTGGCAAAGGTGATAAGTGAGGGAAGTCTATCCTTATATTTTTCTTTTATCAATACTAATGCATCTTTCACATCATATACAAGCTGGCTGGTAAACGCAATGCAAATATGAATGGGTGCATAGACACTCGCTGTTCGGCCTGATGATGAAGCTGCAGTCATTACAATACTACCGGTACGAGCCACCAAATATTCGCAACCCGTTACGCTTACATCACAATCCGCAAGATCTTTTTCAGTAAATCTTTCTTCGGCTGAATTACCAACAAGCTCCCTGATCTTACTTTCAACGCAGTAAACTTTTTGCCAGTCACTTTTTTTAATAAGACTATTAAATTGAAAGGCCAGTTCCTGGCGATTCACGCAAAAAATAAACCGGCCGCCCAATCCATTGAATTGTTCTGCAAATACTACTTCAAGCTCTTCTGATGCCGGATGAAATATTGGTTGATTGGCTTCGCTTTGCGGAAATGGAAGAGGCGTTGAGTGACTCAACGCCTTTCTAATTTTTTTGAGAATTGATTCTTTTGATGGAGAAAATTTCATTCCCGTTTATTTGTTTAAGCTGGAAGTGGGAACATTCCCGAACCAGCTCCTTCCGCCCCTTCAGGCGAACTTTTCTCTGAAGATCTTTCAAAAGGTTTCGCCTGCTCAACGATGGGTTCTGTTATCGGAACATCAAGCACTTTCTTTTCTTCAAATGGTCTTTTACCGATCAATGCTTCTACGTCGCTTTGAAAAAGAACCTCTCTTTCTAACAATGCTTCGGCAACAATTCTTACTTGTTCCTTTTTTTCCGTTAATAGACGCTTTGTTCTCACATATCCCTCATCGATCAACTTACGTACTTCCTCGTCTATTAACCTGGATGTTTCTTCAGAATATGGTTTTGTGAACGAATTTTCCTGTTGTGGATCATAAAAACTTACTCTTCCGACCTTTTCATTCATACCGTATACAGTCACCATAGAGTAAGCGATCTTTGTGATCTGCTGAAGATCATTTTGTGCACCTGTTGAAATTTTATCAAAGAAAATATCTTCAGCTGCTCGACCGCCTAATGTCATACAGATCTGATCCATCAGTTGATCGATATTATATAAGTATTGCTCTTTCGGAGTGTATTGTGCATAGCCTAATGCAGCGGTTCCTCTTGGAACGATCGTTACTTTCAATAATGGGTAAGCATGCTCCAGGAACCAACCACATATTGCATGACCTGCTTCATGAAATGCAATAATTTTTTTCTCTTCAGGCAAAATGATCTTGTTTTTCTTTTCAAGACCACCAATCACCCTGTCTACTGCATCCTGGAAATCGGCCATCTCAACTGATTGCTTTCCTTTTCTCGCTGCGATCAAAGCAGCTTCATTACAAATATTGGCAATATCAGCGCCGGCAAATCCCGGAGTTTGTTCCGCCAATTTATGTATATCAACTTTTTCAGATAGCTTAATTGGCTTCAGGTGCACTTTAAAAATTGCTTCCCTTCCTTTCAGGTCAGGCTTATCAATTGAAATCTGTCTATCAAAACGACCGGGACGAAGCAATGCATTATCTAATACATCAGGACGGTTAGTGGCAGCTAATACTATGATACCAGCATCAGTTCCGAAACCATCCATTTCTACCAACAATTGATTCAATGTGCTTTCTCTTTCATCATTGCTCATCATTACATTCTTTCCTCTTGCACGACCGATCGCATCTATTTCATCAATAAATATTATACAAGGAGCTTTTTCTCTTGCCTGTTTAAAAAGATCACGGACACGGCTGGCACCAACACCTACAAACATTTCAACAAAATCACTACCACTAAGGCTAAAGAATGGAACCTGTGCTTCACCAGCCATTGCTTTTGCAAGAAGTGTTTTACCAGTTCCCGGAGGCCCGATCAACAATGCGCCTTTTGGAATTTTACCACCGAGGTTGGTATACTTTTTTGGATTCTTTAAAAAGTCAACGATCTCCATCACTTCCACTTTTGCTTCGTCAAGCCCGGCAACATCAGCAAATGTGATATTCACTTTGGTGCCTTTATCGAATAAAGTAGCTTTTGATTTACCAATATTAAAAATCCCTCCTGGTCCGCCGCCTGCTCCGGCTCCACCACTCATTTTACGCATCAGCAGTATCCATATCGCAAGAAAAAGCAATACGGGTAATATGAAACTCACGGCGCCTGAAAACCATGTGCTGTCCTTTTCAATAAAATAAGGATCAGAAGATTCATCCGGGAAATAAGCTGGGTTCTGCTTTTTAAACTCAAGGATTTCTTCCCTAAACCGCTCATTTGACTCAAAACTAAATTGAGGGGGCTTTTCATCTTTCTTATTTGAAATAGCATTTGTAGGGAGTTTACTTAAATATTCATTGATACTATCCTTTTTAATAGACACCCTTACAATATTCTTATTGGTTACTTCAGTATATTTTTCAACATGGTGCTTACGCAACATGTCTTTGAATTCACCTACCGTAATAGGTTGAGTTCTTTTGCCAAATGGGCTGAATATGCTAAAACCTATAACAGTTGCAAGTAAGATGGCCCACACCCAGTAATTGCTGAATTTAGGTCCACCCTTTTTATTCTCATCACGGTTTGGTTGAAACCGTGGAAATTTTTCGTTTTTATTAAATTGATCTTGTGACATTTTTCTTTATTCCCCAGGGTAACCTGTTTTCTTTAATGATTAGTTTCTAATTTATATACTTTAACCCAAGCTGTTTAGTTTTCCTCATGCTCATGTGCCACTGCATCACTCCACATTTCTTCCAGCTTATAAAATTTCCTTGTTTCAGAAAGCATCACATGAACCACCACATTCACATAATCGATCAATACCCATTGCAGATTCTTCTTTCCTTCATGATGATATGGGTATTCATCACATTTCTCTTTTATTTGCTCTTCAACAAAATCCGAAATTGCCCTTACCTGAGGCTGACTACCTGCTTCGCAGACTATAAAAAAATCTGCAACAGCTTCATCTACTTTTCTCAGGTCAAGAGAAATAATGTTTTCACCTTTTTTCTCCTGTATAGCGTTGATGATGGTTTTAATGAGTTTTGAATTCTTCGTTAACCGGACAGTGCTTTTCTTTTTTCGTGTAGCCAATACTGACAATTGTTCCAATAATTTTCTTTTAAGGTTTGAAGTTTTATTTACTGATTCTCCGGTTACTTGTTATTAGTTATTTGTAGTTTTTTACCAGCAACAAATAACCAGTACCCGAAAACTGATTTACTTTGTAAAAATAGTAATTAATTGCCACTACCATTTGCCGGCAATCCAATTGGAAAGCCTTTTATTGAGCTGCAATCAATTGATAGTACCAACAAATATGCCATGGGTCTTATTCATGGAGACCTTCTGCCGGACAGACAGGGTGAGGCTCAACATGGTATGGCTATTTTTACACATGAACAAACAGCCGGAAAGGGACAACGCGGTAAGAATTGGGTATCTCAAAAAGACTTAAATATTGCTCTTAGCATACTGTTAAATCCTTATCCACTAAGCGTTCCCGACCAATTCAAATTAAGTGTTTGTATTGCGGTCAGTGCTGGGGAACTTTTTTCAAAATATGCAGGTGATGAAACAAAAATTAAATGGCCCAATGATCTTTATTGGCGTGACAGGAAGGCAGGAGGCATCCTGATAGAGAATGTTATTCAAAGTAGTCAGTCGACAGTTGGTAATTGGCAATGGTCGGTTATTGGGGTAGGGATAAATATCAATCAAACGGATTTCGATCCTAATTTACCAAACCCTGTTTCTCTAAAACAAATAACTGGTAAAAACTATGAACCCACTGAACTTGCAAAAGAGCTTTGCTCCATCGTTGAAAAGAATTACCAGTCATTGATCGCCGGAAATTTCATGATCCTTTTTAATAAATATCAAGCCCAGCTTTATAAAAAAGATGAAAAAATAAAATTGAAAAAAGGAACCCGTGTTTTTGAAACAACTATAAAAGGAATTTCAGAAACAGGACAATTGATCACTCAACATTCTATTGAAGAAAGATTTGAGTTTGGTGAGGTCGAATGGGTCTTATAATAATTAACCTCCTTTCGATTTTTTATCCCTGAACAAAACAAAATTCCTTGAAAGAGTAAATGCCCAGCGGAATTCACCATCTCCCCAGGATGAAGTGGTGCCACGAATGAAACGATTCTCCAGGATATCTGTTGCGTTGGTGAAATTAAGGTGAAAGACATGGCCCTCCGTTATGATCTCAAAGCCGATACCAAAAGGATCATGAAAATTTATTCCCTGCGAAGCAAAAAAATCTATACTTTTTTGTGATCTGAAAGTGTGAAAATAATCAGCAAGGAACACAAATTTTTTACTTAATGGAATGCGTATACCGCCTCCTATCGCAAAAAGATCTTTCTGGGCATTTGGTTCAACATAATTTGTATGAAGATAGATTGGGTTTAACTGCAAGCTCACTTTACCAAACTTTCTTGCCATCAATACTTGAACTACCTGGCTATGACGGCTGCCGAAATCTTCAAATGAATTTTCAAGATGCAAAGCAGAGTCTGTTGCTTTCATAGCAGACAATACGTCATTGGCAAAAATTGTAAGTGAAAGTGGATGTGATGGATCATTATCTTTTTGTTTTAAGGCCTGGTATTTTAATCCCAATTCATATTGATTTGTCACAAACCCAGAACCTTTTGCCCTGGCAATGAGGATATTTAACCTATCGCTTAAACCTATCTGGAAACCAATACGGACATCCTTAATAGCATCTAATCCAAAGAAACCATGTTTGGGACCGCCATTATCACCAGCAAAATCACCAAAATAGTGATCGATGCTAAATTCCATGATGCCTTTGGGATGAACTTCTACTGTTTTTGTATTAATTATTTTTTGTGAGTAGAATACTTTTGTAGGAGTTGCTTCAGCTTTTCTCGGAGTCGAAATAATAATTGATGAGTCGTTCTGAGCTAATGAATTAATAAATGTAAAAAGGAGACCTAAAAAAAGTAATCGTTTCATAATGATTGTTTTGGGTTTGTAAACAAATCGCTGTCTTTTTGCAAGAGGTTGCTTGTTATTGCCTTTAAAATTAGGCTTGCTATGGCAAAAAAGACATTGCGGTTTATAACAATTTTATCTAACCCAAACCTTCAGGTGTAAACGTTTTCTACTCATCTATGCCTGTATCTCATGATGAACCGTAGAATGCCGTTCCCATTACTGGTATCCTGGTAAATGATAAACTCATCCTCGGTTAGTACGAGAATACTAGCTCTGCCAAAAAACAAAATCAAGTTCTGTTTCATTATTAACTAACTGCCAGTTAAAAGTATGATCAGAGAGCCCATTGCCGCAGTTTAAATCATTATCGAAAATATTACCAGATCCGTCTTGCTTAAAAACATAGCTATTGTCTTTTTCGCAATCTTTTATATTTTCTTCAGAAAGGTCGATGTTCTCATTTTTATTCTCATCATATCCATTGCTGGCAAGTATCCATTCTTTTTGAGTAAGCAATTGAGTGGCAGGTTTGGCAGTTGGGGTAATTTTCTTTTCACAGCCCACACAAAAAACAACCACCCCAAATAGAATAAATAATTTATACATGATACAATTTTTATTTTGACCCAATTACATTATCAATAAAATTCACTAGATCTTCAGAGAATTTTTTCGGCTCTTCCCAATGCAATGCATGACCAGTATTTCCATAAACAATCAGCTTGGAATTTTTAATATTGTTTATTAGCTTTTCTTGTCCTTTAAAAATGCAAAAGGCATCCTTATTCCCCCAAAAGATCAGTGACGGAGCATTTATTTGATTAAGCTGCCCCGTAAAATCAGCCTGCATCAATTCTGCAAGAGTTGCTTTAAAAACACTTGACGGAACTTTAATCCCCTCATCGACCAATAAATTATAGTAAGCTGAGTCGATAGGATCTGCTAAAGTCGCTCTTTGAAATTCATCCATAAATTTTCTGTCAATGGCTCCTTCCATTTTTGAAACTTCCTGGTAAAACTCCGGCATGCCCGGATTGTTTTTAAGCGAAGCATCCGAATCAATGATCACAAGACCTTTGGTTAATTCAGGATAATCAATAGCAAATTGTTGAGCATGTACTCCTCCCATTGAATGACCAACAATAAATACTTTGTTTAGCTTTTTCTGTTCTACAAATTCTGCAATATCCCCTGCAAAATCTTTTGGCGTATAATTTTGAAGTGGACGTTCTGAATCGCCATGTCCTCGTTGAGAAATTGCAAATGCATGAATGAAAGAAGGCAGATTCGCCAACACCGATTCAAATGAATGCCATGAATCTGTGATACCATGTAAGAAGATCACTGGCGTTCCGTCAGCATTTCCCTGTTCTGCATATTCAAGCCTAACTCTTCCGGGTAAGTTTATAGTTTTAACAACAGGTTGAGGATCTAAAAAAGCTATTTCAAATAGTTGTTTTGAAATAAGCCGATTAATATCCTGCGCAAATGGTTTAATGCTGGTGGCTAATGCAACCAGGACCAGCACAATGATTAACTTTTTCATAAATTTTATTTTTAAGTTTAATGGAGCTACAAAGATTGAAGATTAAACAAGGCAAGTCAATCCTCAGAAAGAGTGTTAACCATCACCAAAGCTGGTGATGAAATAAAAAAGAGCTCTTGGGAGCTCTTTCATAAACGAGAAATACAAAATTTCAAAGGTTTTAGACAGAATTATAAAACAACGAATAATCGTTTCATATAATCATTTTACACTATCCGTTGATTAATGGCTTTGGCAACTGCTTCAGTAAGCGAAGCAACATGCAGTTTTTCATAAATTTTTTTTACATGACTTCGAACTGTTTCATAACTGATGTCTAATTTATCTGCGATCATTTTATATGCTAACCCTTCAACGATACAAGCCAACACTTCTTTTTCCCGGGCAGTAAGATTATAATTTGGCGCTTCCTCATGTTTTATATGCTGAGGTATTTGTTGCATTTTGTTAAGCACTTTGCGGGCAATGGATGGGCTCATCGGCGAGCCACCATATTGTAATTCCTGTATGGCTTCAACCAATTTCGTATTCAGGTGATTTTTTAAAATATATCCCGATGCACCTGCACAAATAGAATCAAACACACGATCATCGTCTTCAAACACTGTCTGCATTAATACTTGTATTTGGGGAAACTCCTTTTTAATACCCTTCATTGCTTCGATCCCAGACATACCAGGCATTTCAATGTCCATAAGCACCACATCGGGTTTTGATTCTTTTATATCTTTTATACAATCCAATACGTGACTATAAGAACCCACCACCTCAAGGCCCGGAACAGTGGCAAGCAGCATGTTTATACTTTCCCTTATGTTTTTGTTATCATCAAATATGGTGATCCGTAAACTCATAACAGTTAATTCCCGTAAAGTTCAGCAAAAAATACTTTTTTCCAATCCCCGAATCAGGTGATAGGGAATCGCAAATGAACTGTGGTCCCTTTTCCTAATTCGCTCTTTATATCGCATTCTCCCCCCATCTCTTCCGCTCTTCGTTTCATATTATTCAAGCCATTACCTGACATAGACCTTGCAGCTAGTGTTTTCAACTGCTCTTTATCAAAACCCTGTCCATCATCCCTTACTGTGAATTCTATTTGTTGATTGAGCAGCTGGATCGAAATATCAAGATTCTTACAGTTTGAATACTTCAAAACGTTATTTATTGCTTCTTTGAATATCAGGTAAAAATTCTTCCTTTTTTCCATAGAAAGATTCAAATTCAAAACAGTGGGATCATAATTGAAATTGAAGGCAACATTTTTTGTTTTTAATAATGGCTTCGCAAAAGATTCCATACGCTGCACTATTTTCTCCATGTTATCATTCTGCGGATTCAATGCCCAAACTATATCATTCATTTCAGAGATCATATCAGTAGAAGTAACTCCGATCCTGTCAAGCACATGTTTTAGTTCTGTATTATTTCCCCGTTCATATTGGATCTTTGCTACCTGGCTGTAAACTGAAATACTGCTGAGCGTGGATCCTACACTATCATGCAGATCTTGTGCTATCCTGTTTCGTATTGCCTGGCGTTTCAACAATTCTTTAATTCTGTAACGATACATAAAGTAAATGATCAGGGCTGCTACAGCTCCGCAAAGAATAAAAAAGAGTGGCGTTTTTCTGAATGGCGGTACGATACGAATTGCTATTGAAGTAACTTCCCTGCCCCAGTTTCCTTTTTTATTAGTTGCCCTTACTTTAAAAGTATAATTACCACCATCAAGGTTTGAGTAATTGGCAAAGTTGCGATCGCCGGATTCTATCCAATCCTTATCCCATCCTTCAAGCATATAGGAGTATTGCACTTGTCCCGTTTTAAATTCAGGCGCAGCAAATTCAATGGTAAAATAATTTTGTTTGTAGCGAAGTGGAATTTGCGATTGCGATAACAGCTGGTTGTAAGAAGTATTAAAAATTTTAAAATCCGTTAAAAATATCTTTGGCTGACTGGCCCTGTCATCTATTGCCTCCGGTTTGAAACGAATAAAATAGTTAAGTCCGGCTACATACATAAACCCACGACTATCTTTAAAAATATTTCCTCCTACACCTCCTGATTTGTCAAGATCAGGCAATGAAAAGCTGCTATAGCTTTTTGTTTGTGGATTATATTTATGCAGGTTGCCATTGCTTATCATCCATACCTGCTCTTTACTGTCTACCTGTATTCCTTCAAGAAGATTATTTGTAGCTCCTATATGTTCAAACTTTTTGGATTTAATATCAAAGTAATTCAGCCCGCCTCCGTAAGTGCTTATCCAAAGATTGTTTTTTGCATCTTCGATAATGTCGAATACATTGTCATTGCTTATTGTTCCAGCTTCTGCAGGGTTGTTTGTTTTGAAATTTAATTTGGGTAAAGAATTACTTGTCCACTCAGCCAACCCCATTTTACCTGTTGCGAACCAGAGCTGATTAGTTTTGCCCCGATAGAACTTACGTATAAGGTTATCTTTTAAATTAAACTGTTGAATGATCTTTTTTACCGTATCAGTTCGTGAGATCCATTTTTTTGATGTAAAGTCATAGTAAGTGAGGAAATGTCCGTAAGGAGAAACAAGCAATACAGGCTTGCCTTCAATATTATCTTCTATAATCGATACAACTCTTGAATCAATGATCTTTTTCATTACCGGGTCTTGTTCGGTACCTGATAGTAATGAAATACGGTTTGTTTTTTTATCATAAATAAATAATGAATAGTTTGTCCCGATATAAAAATTGCCCTTTGAATCAGAAAAGAATTTTGTTACAGAGAGCTGTTCTCCTTTATAAGAAAGTGGCTGATGTAAGAAGTTCTTTTCGCCATTTTTTTGGATATAAATACCATTGCTGGTGCCGATCCACAGATCGCCATTCTTTTCTTCATAAAAATCATAAATGGTAATTTTTTTTCCAGTGGCGGGCAAAAAAGCCTGAACGAAATATTGTTGTAAAGGATTATAAACACTTACCCCTTTATTTGTGCCGATCCAAAACATTTTGTTTCGGCAACTGAAAATACAATTTACCTGGTCATCAGCAATACTCCCTTCTCTTGATGCATCGTACCTGTAATTAAAAAACTGGTTTTGCTTATTATCATAAATAGTAAGACCAGCATGTCTGCCGCCTATCCACAGCCTTTCATCGTCTTCTGAAAATGATGTTGCTTCATCAACAGGAAATGAAGCTGCAGTGCTTTGATTAAATACTTCTTCGTTTTGAGTAACTACATCATAACGATATAATACATTGTCCCAGGAGCCAAACCAGATATGATCATTCGAATCTTTATATAATGCCGTAACGGTAGCATGTGGCAAACCGCTGTATAGATTCGTATATTTTGGGTCGGTTTCGTATGCAAGTGTCTTTGTATCTACTTTTAAAATACCTCCTCCCTGGCCGCCCACCCATAATACACCTTTTGAATCAAGGCACATTTTTAATGCAGTTCTTCGGCTTGTTGGGTCAGGCTTTTCAAATTTTTCTGTTAATTTATTGAAACGTAAAACAGAGTAACCCCCGGTAGCCAGCCAGAGATGACCATAACTATCTTGCAAAAGATCGTTTACGATATTGACAGGAATCGAAGCCGGATCGCTGGGGATGTTGCGGTATTGCTTAAATTGTTTATCTGGTGATAATCGATGATCATATTTTGAAAGACCCCCATCTGAAGTCGCTATCCACAAAACACCGTTTTCATCCTCTATAAGATCTGTAATAATATTTCCAGAAATGCTGGCATTATTGCCGGGTTCATGACGAAATACAACAAACCTTCGTCCATCGAAACGATTCAAACCATCATCTGTCCCCATCCAGATAAAGCCCCGTTGATCCTGTAAAATGCAATTGACTTTATTGTGAGATAAACCATTTTGTGTAGTGATGCGGTTGAAATATAAAGACGGAGCTTGTGCAACGGCAAATTGACCGGTGAAAAATAAAACAAAAGATATTAGCCATCGTATCCTCATAAGTAGAAATCGGGTATTAAAATTAATCAATAGGTACAGCGCTTTGCTACCTGCAATAAAGAAAATATCCGCCGTGATAAAAATCCCGGCGGATCCGCTAATCCAAATAAACCGCTATATTGACAATATGAAAAATTGTTTAATGGTAAAATGTTTTTTGATCAACATGACGCAAAAGTGAACAGTTACAATTGCTTATACAATAACCAAAGTTGGTGGGTCGTCTACCTCAAAGTGGGGAGAAGTATGAGGAAAGAGTTTATAATTCACTCCAGGCCTTCAGTATTTCCTGTGCATGAGCCTTATTTTTTGGCTTATGAAATATTTTTTGAATGATCCCTTTTTCATCAATGACAAAAGTGGTACGAAGAATACCCATGTATTCGCGACCAAATAATTTTTTCATATCATGAACCCCATAAGCTGCGGTTATCTTGTTTTCAGTATCGGCAATTAGTGGAAATGGGAGTTTATATTTTATTTCAAATTTCTTCTGCGCTTTTTCATCATCAGGACTCACACCCAATACTTCAAAGCCTTTTTTCTTTAATAATGTATAATTATCCCGGAGATTGCATGATTCGATAGTGCATGTAGGTGAACCAGCTTCCGAATAGAAATATAAGATCAGTTTCTTTCCTTTGTAATCGGCTAAAGAAATTTTATTACCATTTTGGTCTTTACCTGAAAATGCTGGTGCTTTATCCCCTTCTTTTAGTGTTACCATCTTAACAGTATTATTTTTTCTTTTTTGTTGCAGTTTTTTTAGACGTCGTTTTCTTTTTATATACTTTTTTCTTTGGCGGGGTATATGGATACTTTTTAAACCACCAGGTTTTTTCTGTTATATTTCCTACAATATCTTCTACTCTGACTTTTAATTCATGCACACCAAAAGGACATTGCTCATCAAATTTGTAGATCCAGCTTCTTCCTTTATCATTGGTGAACATAAGCCAGTTGCCGTCCAGCTCTGCATGAAAACTTTTTATTCCAGAATTATCAGTTGGGGTAAACACAATTCTTGACGCCGGACTCAGATTTACAGTATCCCCTTTTCCAATACTGTTTAATTGTGGAGGAGTTAGATCAACCAATGCAATAAAAGATCCAAACGCCCCGGTTTTTGCTGAGAGCCATTCTCCTTGCCATACTGGTTTTAATATAGCATTGCCTGCATTTCTTTGGATCACAATTTTATCACGCCATTCTTGTTTGACCTGGATCGTCGGTTTGATCCTAACGATCATTTCTTCATGCACGGGGTAGCTATTATCATTTAATTGGTGTAAGGCAGAAACAGCATTCGGTAATGTGGAATTAGTGTTGTTATAAACTGGCTGTATGGTATCATATATACATCTTGCAGGTAGATATGCTTCGAAGTCGGTTTTTTCAATAACATTTACATTACCTGGAATAAAGTTATCAGGCTTTCGGGCAGATCTATTTGTATTGATGTTATCTGTAAACTGAATAAGGAAACTGGCACTTGAAAAATTTTCATTTGCATCCCCAACTTGAATAGTGATAGTATGTTGCAAAGTATCATCCAGGTGAATTAAGCCATCTTCATTATAAAGATGATAGATCCTTTCTTCCCTGCCTGGCAAAGGTGAAATATGCTGAAAATAACCCCTCCCTGCCTTATAATACGGGTAGTCTATTTGGGCATTGATGTACTCGGATTCACTATAGTCGATCTCGTCAAGAACAAATTCTGATATGGGTTCTTCATCTTTAAAAATACGTGCAGTATAGATCCCGTTACCATTTTGTGAGCCTGTGAATTTATCGACGGCCTGGATCGCAAAACTTAATGTTTTAAAACCGGTTTTTAATATTGGGATTTTCGGAATAATATAACCGCTGCCTGTTTTTTGTAAAGAAAATATTTTTGGTGTTTGCTCGTATGTACTTATGCTGCGATCATACATTGCGAGTTTTAATATAGTAGGCGCAACATCGTCTTGCAATGGCATTCCAAACAATAAGGGGTTAAGACTCCTGTCGGATTTTGTTTCTCTTATTTCAAAATGCAAATGTGGACCCTGCGAGCCACCTGTATTTCCACTTTTAGCGATCTCGTTTCCCTTCTTTACTTTAAAATCCTTTTCAGTAAAATCAATTTCAATAGCCCAGGATTTTTTCTCAGTTTGTTTTTCTCTTATATATTTTTCTAATGCAGGATAAAACTCATTCAGGTGCGCATACAAAGTAGAATACCCGTTTGGATGATTGAGGATAATAAATTTCCCAAAACTTGATGGCCTGATGCCGATATGCGCCACATAGCCATCGGCTGAAGCAAAAACGGGGTAGTTTTCTTTCTTATTAGTTCTTATATCAAGACCCATATGCCAATGATTAGGTCTTAATTCGCCAAAATTTGCACTTAACGACATTGGAAGATTTAACGGGTTGGCAAAATACCCTTGCGGGTATTTGGTGTCGCCATTTGTTTGACTTTTACTACTCAAAAATGACAATAACAAAACGAAGAATGTAGCCCGATGGATTAAATACTTGCCTTTGATCATACAGAAAGCAAATTAACGCAAACCTCATAGCTTTTCCTATCCCTTGCTGCAACTAGTCAAACCTGTGAAATAGATACCCACACTATTTCAATTAACAAATAGTTAATGCGCTCTTATTAAGTCAAATTAATTTTACAAATGTAGAATTATTGGATTTTTTTATTTCAATGTGCAACAAATTTGGAACGCCATTTGTCTTAGAATCAGAACCCGTCCTTCTCCAATAATACCGAAAGGTAGTCCTAGGTCAAATCGCTGATTGAGTTTTATACCATTACCATAAACCTTTGACAGATGAAACAGATTAACCATAAGATCTTTATTGCAGCAGTTGTTGTTGGCGGCCTGTTTATTGGCGCCGTAAAAGGACAAGGAGCCCGTAGCAGTTGGGTGAAAAAAATGAAAACCCGTGATGAACGGAAAATTAAACCTGGTCCAAATGAGGTTGTCCTTGATGACTATGAGATCGCTTCTTTCCACAACAATTGAACATTTGTAAAGGAATTAAAATTTATTTGAAATAACAACACATCAAAATCTCCGTTTCCCTTACTTTTGCACCCCGGGTATTAAACCCGGTTTTTTTATGTCCTTACGGTTGCCAGCTATTAAATTAAAACCCAAAAATGCCAAAAGATCCTTCGATTAAATCTGTATTAATAATTGGTTCTGGCCCTATCATTATTGGCCAAGCATGTGAGTTCGATTATTCAGGTACACAAGCAGCAAGAAGTTTAAGAGAGGAGGGAATTAAAGTAATTCTTATCAATAGCAATCCAGCCACCATCATGACTGACCCGATGATGGCTGACCGTGTGTATCTTTTACCACTAACGGTTGAAAGTATTGAACAGATCCTTCAGGAAAATCAAATTGATGCTGTGTTGCCAACCATGGGCGGACAAACAGCATTGAATCTTGCCAAGGAGGCCGAAGACCTTGGCATATGGAAGCAGTATAATGTAAGATTGATCGGTGTAGATATCAAAGCAATTGATAAAGCCGAAGACAGGGAAAAATTCCGCCAGTGGATGATCCAGCTCGGCGTGCCTGTTGCTCCAGCCAGAACCGCCAATTCACATTTAGAAGGAAAAGAATTTGCTCAGGAGATCGGGTTTCCGCTTGTGATCCGTCCTTCCTTTACACTCGGCGGCACTGGCGGTGGTTTTGTGCTTAACAAAGATTTTTTAGATGAGGCGCTTAACCGTGGACTGGAAGCCTCTCCAATTCATGAAGTACTTGTTGAAAAAGCAGTTTTGGGTTGGAAAGAATTTGAATTGGAACTGTTGCGTGACGCAAATGATAATGTATGCATCATTTGCAGCGTGGAGAATTTTGACCCGATGGGTGTGCATACCGGTGACTCGATAACGGTGGCACCCGCAATGACCTTGAGCGACACTGCTATGCAACTGATGCGAAACACTGCCATTATGATGATGCGTGACCTTGGCAACTTTGCCGGCGGTTGTAATGTTCAGTTTGCGTTGAATCCTGACACTGAAGAAATAATTGCAATTGAAATTAACCCGAGGGTGAGCCGTTCCTCTGCCCTCGCATCAAAAGCCACCGGTTATCCAATTGCCAAGATCGCAGCGAAGCTCGCTATTGGTTATCACCTTGATGAACTGGAAAACCAGATCACAAAAACTACCTCAGCGTTTTTTGAGCCGGCATTGGATTATGTAATTGTAAAGATCCCTCGCTGGAATTTTGATAAGTTCAAAGGCGCCAACGATACACTTGGTCTTCAAATGAAAAGTGTGGGTGAAGTAATGGCAATTGGAAGAAGTTTTGCGGAAGCCGTTCAAAAAGCTTGTCAAAGCTTAGAAAATAATGCAGTCGGCCTGGGCTATTACGGAAAAAGCATGATGCATGCAGAAGAAATTATTGAGCAAATCAAAACGCCCAAGTGGGATCGCATCTTTAGAATAAAAGATGCACTGATGATGGGTGTAAGTGTAAACACCATTTCCAAAGCTACCCATGGAATTGACCGCTGGTTTATTTATGAGATACAAAAGATCTGCAACCTTGAAATTGAGATCAGGAAATATAAAATGAACACCCTTCCTGTGGAGTTATTGCGGGAAGCCAAAACCATGGGCTTTAGTGATGAGCAACTCTGCCGCATAATGAACGACGGAAAAGAAGATGAGATATATGAATTAAGAAAGAAGCATGGCATTACCCGGGTGTTTAAAATGGTTGATACCTGCAGCGCAGAGTTTGAAGCCAAGACACCATATTTCTACTCCACTTTTGAAAGAGGCGGTGAGAACGAAAGCAAACGAAGCGATAAGAAAAAAATAGTTGTTCTTGGTTCGGGTCCAAATCGTATCGGGCAGGGAATTGAATTTGATTACTGCTGTGTGCACGGGTTACTTGCTATAAAAGAATGCGGTTACGAATCCATCATGATCAACTGCAATCCCGAAACGGTGAGTACTGATTTTGACATGGCTGATAAACTTTACTTCGAGCCTGTTTATTGGGAACATATCTGGGAAATAATTGAACATGAAAAGCCAGATGGAGTGATCGTTCAGCTCGGTGGCCAAACTGCATTAAAGCTTGCAGAAAAATTGCATAACAAAGGAGTCAAGATCATCGGCACTTCTTATGATAGCATGGATATTGCT
>Ga0193740_1000062_pt1 | contig 27531 bp, 23 predicted proteins | sample L2s1metaG_FD_145072 | JGI IMG/M metagenome (GOLD analysis project Ga0193740, IMG submission 145072) | Soil microbial communities from a riparian zone of the East river system, Colorado, United States - L2s1 | ecosystem: Environmental > Terrestrial > Soil > Riparian zone | place: USA: East River... | reverse complement strand
TAAAAAGGAACGCCTCACGTTAACCCGTGACAAAGAAAAAATGGAAAAGGTGTTAGGTGGTATTGCTCAATTGGGCCGCATACCTGCAGCCTTATTCATTGTGGATATTGGCCACGAGCATATTGCATTGGCAGAAGCAAAGCGCCTTGGCATTACAACATTTGGTGTGGTAGATACCAACTGCGATCCTAACAAAGTTGATTTCTCTATCCCGGCAAATGACGATGCTACAAAATCCATTGCAATCATTACCAATTATATTACTGCAGCAATAGCAGAAGGCCTGGCAGAAAGACAAGCCGCTAAAGAAGAAGAAGGTGATGATGCACATGTTGACCAGGAAGCCGAAAAAAGAGCAGCCCGTTTGGAAGCTGAAGCGCAAGCCGAAGGTGGTGCGGGACGTGGACGTGGTGGAAATCGCGGCGGTGGCAACCGTGGCAGTGGTGGTGGACAGGGTGGCGGACAACGCCGTCGTACTCCACAAGGCGGTGGCCAGGCTGGTGGACGTGGACCTGGTGGTGGGAGAAGATAGGCCCCCTATTCCCCGGTGGGGGAACTTAGGTCAGAGAGACTTTTCAATAGCAGTTAGTTCTTTAAAATATAGTTTATGATTATGTAGCCTGCAAATTGCTACTATCGTCTTTGATTGTGTCACACTCTTGTACGTTTAGAACTTTACTGAACATTATGCACGTGTTATTACATCAGTTGCCGTCGCTTTTAAGCGACGACAATTGATGAACATTTTTCCCTTGGAAAAACAATTGACAACAGTAGTGAACTTCGAAAGTGATGATAAGAATTGTTGCAGTACACAAGTGCGACGCAAGAAGAGTCAAATAGTAGTAGTGGCGATTGGTACATAATAATAATACAACTATTAAAACATACAATCTCATTCTTCAAAAAGAATTCCCCATAAACTTCTTTTTAAGTAAGAGACCAAAATCTAAAAATGATTTTATGGCAACAGCAACAATAACAGCACAGGATATAAACAAACTTCGCCAGGCAACTGGTGCAGGTATGATGGATTGCCGCAAAGCATTAACGGAAACAGGCGGCGATTTTGAAGCAGCCATTGACTGGTTACGTAAACAAGGTCAGAAAGTAGCGGCAAAACGTAGCGACCGTGAAGCAAAGGAAGGTGTGGTAATTGCTAAAACCACGGCTGATAACAAAACAGGATTTATTGTAACAGTGGCATGCGAAACGGATTTTGTTTCCAAAAACGCCGACTTCGTCGCATTTGGACAAACCATTGCCGATGCAGCTGTAGCGAACAATGTGAAAACTGTTGAAGAATTGAACGAAGTAACTGTAAACGGAGCTAAGGTTTCTGACCTGGTTAATGATAAATTAGCCTCTATTGGTGAGAAAATAGGTGTTACCCGCTTCGAAAGGATCGATGCACCCTACGTAGCTTCTTATATTCACGGCGCCTACCGCATGGGAGTGTTAGTAGGTTTCAACAAAGATGCTGGTGATGCAGGTAAAGATGTAGCAATGCAAATTGCTGCTATGAACCCGGTAGCCGTTGATGCTAGTTCAGTTCCCCAGGATGTCATTGCCCGGGAAAGAGACATCGTGATGGAGCAAATGAGACAGGACCCAAAGATGGCAGGCAAACCAGACGAGATGCTTTCAAAAATTGCAGAAGGCAAGCTGAATGCTTTCTTCAAAGAAAGCACTTTAACAGCCCAGGCTTATGTAAAAGATGCATCTAAATCTGTTGGTGATTACCTAAAAAGTGTAGACTCTCAATTGAAAGTAATTGAGTTTAAAAGAGTTGCTTTAGGATAATCCTTTAATAAACTTTAAATTGAATCCCGTTTGTTTTTACAAGCGGGATTTTTTTATGGAGCAATACCAAAAATTTTTTGAAGAGAATAAAAACCTCTGGAACCAGCGTACAATGGTTCACAAGGATTCTTCCTTTTATGATGTTGCTTCTTTTCTTCAGGGTAAATCTTCGCTGAACGAAATTGAATTGAGAGAACTGGGAGAAGTAAAAGGCAGGAAGATACTTCATCTTCAATGCCATTTTGGTATGGACAGTTTATCACTCCAGAGGATGGGCGCACAGGTAACCGGCGTTGATCTTTCCGATACCGCAATAGGAGAAGCGAATAAATTGAACAACCAACTTTCACTGGATGCAAAATTTATTTGCTGTAATATTTATGACCTGAAAGATCAATTGAATGAACAATTTGACATCGTGTTTACTTCTTACGGAGTAATCGGTTGGCTACCTGACTTAAACAAATGGGCAAGACTCATCTCCCACTTTTTAAAACCGGGTGGTTTTTTTTACATGGCAGAATTTCATCCTGTAGTTTGGATGCTGGATGAAGATTTCGACAGGGTAAAATATTATTATCATAACCAGGAAATGATTGTAGTGGATTCGACAGGCACCTATACAGATGGACCTGCCGATATTCGCAGTAGAGAATATTCGTGGAATCACGGTATAAGTGAAGTTTTGAATGCATTACTATCGCAAAAACTAACACTGGAGTTCTTTAACGAATTCTCTTATTCACCCTATTCATGCTTTAAAAATGTTATCCAGGGCAAGGATGGCAATTGGCGGGTGATAGGGTTGGAAGATAAAATTCCCATGGTTTATTCATTAAAAGCATCAAGGACGGGGGTATAGCTTTCGGTTCAATGTTTGTCCTTGAATGTTTTAAACTTTGCACATATGGATTATGAACAGATGGTGGCTAATGATTTAACGCAGTGGAAGAAAGAGATGGTTCGAAAGCCCTCTGTTATGAATAAACTTTCAAAAAAAATCCAAACCAAACTCAATAGCTATATTCCCGAAAAGATTCACAAGGCTATCACAGCAACAATTAAACAAATGGTAAGGGGAGTATTGTTTGGAGCACAGCACACCACAAAAAAACCGGCACTAATTAATTCCCTACAGGAAACCGAGAATGAAATAGAGAGATTGGTCAAAACCTATAAACATACCGCAGCTGTTGAAGGCGGTTTAACCGGTGCAGGAGGAATTTTATTAGGACTTGCCGACTTCCCTATTTTGCTTGGCATTAAACTAAAAATGCTTTTTGACATTGCAGCGCTTTATGGCTTTGATACAAAAGATTACAAAGAACGGCTGTACATACTTCATATTTTTCAATTAGCCTTTAGCAGCCATGAACACAGGCGAAATGTTTTTTTACAAATGCAGGATTGGGATCAAAAGAAAAATCAATTGCCTGAAGATGTGAATGCATTTGACTGGAGAATGTTTCAACAGGAGTATAGGGACTATATTGACCTGGCAAAAATGGCCCAATTAATTCCAGGAATTGGTGCAGTTGTTGGCATTGTAGTCAATTATAAATTAATTAAGCAACTGGCACATACTGCTATAAATGCTTACCGGATGCGATTATACAAATCCTGAAATTTGTTTTAAAGAAAAAGGATAGAAAGTTTACTAGAGCCCTGATTGATACTTGACTTGTGTACAGGCCCACGCTGTGGTCGGAAGCAGCACGATCATTATGAAACCAATTGCTGCATTTATTGTAAATGCAAGAATAACCACAAAAAGAAAGTAAACCGGGTATAACAAAAACAATACAGAGTTAAGCACGGAATCATAATGGCCTGTATTTCTAAATTGCTCTGCAAACAATTTAGCCGAATAAAATAGCGGGGCATGTAAAATCCACCCGATTAAGGCAGGTACTAATAAAAAATAGAAAGAGGGTTTTTTATGTATTGCAAAGATCTTCCGAACACTTTGTTTATCCTCCGCGCTAATTTCGTAAACTACCTTTTTCAATTGCTCGTTCAATTGCTCATTAAATGCCAGGAACGATTTTCCATCAGATTCGTGTCGGAGTATCCTGTCACGGTCAAGTGGTTCTCCGAAAAGTAAATGAATTTCTTTCCCAAATTTTCTGAATGAGCTGTAATTAAAAGCAGTTGGTAAAACAGTCAGCGGAATTCCCTGCTTCCAGGACGTGATTGCCAATCTGGCCGTTCCTTTTTTCAACGGGCGTAAATGCCATTCGTTTTCGCATTGTCCTTCACTGAAAATCAGGACCATTCCGTTTTCTTTGAATGTCTCCCGGCATGCATCAAAAGTCGTATAGTTGTGTTCAAGATTTTCAACACCCTCACTTGTTCGGTAAACGGGCAGTAGTTTCAATTTCCGAAGCATTTTGTTTACCCAGTTTTTTTTAAAGGCATCACCCCTCGCTAAAGAATACAAGGGTGCATCCAACAGTGTTGTCAATATCATTCCGTCTAAAAATGAATTGGGGTGATTGGACGCAAACAACAAGGGTCCCTTGCTTCTTAAAACTTCCGGTTTATTAACGATAATTCTAGTACAATAGATTTTTAAAGCAAAACGGGCATATCGCTTTAGCAGGGAATATAACACAGGGGTAAAATAAGTTTAAAAAAGCACAAATGAATGACATTATAATTGCATCCTATGTGGCCTGTCTACGTAGAAATACAACAGCAATAGTATTGAATTCCATAAATAATCACCTCCGTAAACATTCGCCAACGAATCCGAAATCCCAAATCCAAAATCTCAATACCTTATCTTCGCAACGCTTTAATATTAGCCTATGTTGCCTAAGTACAAACGTATTCTTTTGAAGCTTTCCGGTGAATCTTTGATGGGAGATAAAAGTTTTGGTTTTGATACGGACGTATTAGGTCAGTATGCCCAGGATATAAAATCCATTACTGAATTGGGAGTACAGGTAGCCATCGTTATTGGTGGAGGCAATATTTATCGCGGTATGAATGAGGCCGAAACGGGTATTGAAAGAGCCCATGGCGACTATATGGGCATGCTCGCTACGGTGATAAATGGAATGGCTCTACAGGCAGCATTAGAAAGGGTAGGCGTATACACCCGTTTGCAAAGTGCTATTAAAATGGAGCAGATAGCCGAGCCTTACATTCGCAGGCGTGCAATCCGGCATGTAGAAAAAGGACGGGTTGTAATTTTTGGTGCAGGCACCGGAAACCCTTATTTCACTACAGATACCGCGGGTTCACTCAGGGCTATTGAAATCAAGGCCGATGTTATTATGAAAGGTACCCGGGTGGACGGTATTTACACAGCAGACCCCGAAAAAGACCCGACTGCCACTAAATTTAATGTCATGACCTTCCAGGAATGCATTACCCGCAAGCTCAACGTAATGGACATGACAGCCTTCACCCTTTGTATGGAGAACGAATTGCCAATTGTGGTTTTTGATATGAATAAACCTGGCAACCTGCGCAGAGTGGTAACCGGAGAAAAAGTAGGGACTCTGGTAAAGGGCTGAGTCGTTAATTTACGATTAGCAAATTCAAAAAAAATACTTAGTTTGTTCCTCGAAACTTACTGGAACTAACTAATGACTCTCCTTGAAATTAATCTTACCTTGATCGAATTCATTGTATTGCCACTCGTGGCAATTATTTTTGGAGCTACCCTTTACTTTTTCATCAAAAGTCAAAAATCATTACAGGAAACTTTAAGGGCCACAAGAAAAAAGAAACCTGTAGTTGAAGTCAAACAGGCAAAACAAACTGTCCAACACAGTAGTTTGGTGGAATTAGGGGAACAATTGGCGCGAATGCGTTATGAAAACCCTCCTCTTCAACAGGAAAAAAAGGAAGTACCTATAAAAAAGATTACCCCTAAAGAAGAAATGGCCGTTCAGGATTTAAAGAATACAATTGTACAGCAACAAAAAATGCTGGATAGCTATTTACAAAAAGTGGAGGAGCTGGAAAACGAGGGAAGAGAAGAACTCAACACCAAAATAGAAGAACTTGAAAAAAAAGTTGATGAGTTATCAGGTGTGGTAGAAGACAAAGATGAAGAAATTAAAGACCTGTACCAGCAAGTAACTGCTGGCGAAAACATGGCTGCCAGAATTGATGAAGTATACAAAGAATTTGAACAGTTGCAATCAAAAATGGCAATACTTGAAAAACAGGCAGGCCGGGCTAATAATCTTGCAATTGAATTGGAGGACACCAAATATTCATACGAGCAGGTTCACAAGGAGTTATTGAGGAAACACGAAAAGCTGGAGGAAGTAATGGAGGAAAACCAGCTTCTCCGACACCAGATGAATGAAGTCGAGGATAAACTTGCAGATGCCAATCTGCAACGACAGCAATTACAAAAAAAAATACTGTTTCTTACTGATTTAAATAATGACATGCAAAGCATTGCGGATACCAATAAAAAACTGCAAACTGACTTACGTCGTATTGGTGAATTAGAAAGCATGCTGAATATGATGTCGGAAGAACGGGACTTTCTTCTCCGGAAAAAAATGGACAAGTGATACTGTAACTTTGCCCATCAATTGATTTTATGAATTCTGCAATTGCCGATCTGCGCAAAGAATATTCTTCTCAACGTTTAATGGAAACAGAAATTGAGGCAAATCCCATTGATCAATTTCAAAAATGGTGGACTGAAGCCATTAACAGCCAGATTGAGGAAGTAAATGCCATGACGCTTGCAACTGCATCCAGTGACGGCATGCCAGCGGCAAGAATAATGCTATTGAAGGGTTTTGATAAAAACGGCTTTGCCTTTTACTCTAACTATAAAAGTTATAAGGCTATGCACCTGGAGGAAAATCCAAAAGCTTGCCTTGTATTTTTTTGGAAAGAGTTAGAGAGACAAGTCAGAATTACCGGATTGGTAAAAAAAATTCCAACAAATGAGAGCGATGAATATTTCTTATCGCGCCCAATAGGTAGCCAGGTAGGCGCATGGGCTTCCAACCAAAGCCAGGTAATTGAGAATCGTGAATGGTTAGAGAACCGTTATTTGCAATTAACTGAAGAATTCCGGCAAAAAGAATTAAAGCGTCCGGCATATTGGGGCGGTTATGTGGTAACACCGGTAATTGTTGAATTCTGGCAAGGCAGGCCAAGCCGCTTACACGATCGCATTCAATATACTCTGGAAGGCGGAAACTGGAAGATTGAGAGGTTGTCACCATGAAGGATACAGAACAAGAAACAGAAGAAAATAAAATATTGGAGTCTATTCATTACTTACCCTGTTGCCTGTTCCTTGTTCTGTATCGGTTAACCTTCTTTTTTTACTGAAGGCTTATTTCCGGTAATCTTTTTTTCACCAGCTGGTCTTGATTTGCCGAAAGAGCCTTTAAAGATTTTTCCTTTTTTTGTTTTTTTATCTCCCTTTCCCATATTTATTTTTTAAAGTGCAAATGTCGTCAAAAAATAAAGCCCTCCGCATGAGGAGAGCTTAAAAAAGTTTCAACAGCAATTAGAGTTTTGCTGAAAGTTCTTTACCTGCTTTGAAGCGAGCAACTTTCCTGGCTTTGATTTTAATTACTTCACCAGTTTGGGGGTTACGGCCATTACGGGCAGCACGTTTAGAAACAGAGAAAGTTCCAAAACCCACTAAAGTAACCTTGCCGCCACCCTTTAAAGTTTTGGTTACTGCTTCTACAAAAGAATCTAAAGCAGCGTTAGCCTGGGTTTTGGTTACACCAGCATCGTCAGCGATTTTGTTGATTAATTCAGCTTTGTTCATAGATGATTATTTAAAAAGTTTGAGAAGGGCAAATTTAGAGGCTTTTTCTTCGCAGCAAAATAAAATTTTGAATGAAATATATTTTTCCAGACTTGCTAAAAACCGCAATGGGCAAGGCTTTCAGGGAAATGAAAAATTTTTGATATGGTAAATAATTTTAAGTAACTGCTCTGAAAGCCTTGACACATAAGCATTTCAAGAGACACGGCCCTGAAATGCAGGCAGGACAAGGCTTTTAAAAGAATATACAATAAAAAACGAAGAGAAATTTTTAAAAAAAAATAATTATTCACTTATTTAATCACTTCCATTACACTTCTGAACGCCATGAATTGTTCACTCCACTTTTCAAATGAAAGTTTTCGCATGTTATCAGCATACATTTCAATATACAGGTCATAATCAACCTTTGACTTCGCATAATATTGAATAGCATAGGTTGGCCCTTCGCTATCATCTACCTCCAGCAAACGAACTACTTTGTAATCAACAAAACAATTTGTTTGCATAATGCCCGGTATGTGCTCATTTAATAGCCATTGTAACCACTTATCTGCAATTATGCCTTCCACCTTAACAGTAACATTGTAAATAATCATTAGTTTATTTTTTCAGTATCAATATCAAGATAGATCGGGCAATGATCACTATGCTTAACATCAGGAAATATCTCAGCATCCTTCAGGTATGGTTTCAATGGTTCGGTAACAGAAATGTAATCAATCCTCCATCCTTTGTTATTTAAGCGAACAGTGGGAAACCGCTGGCTCCACCAACTGTACCGGTGTGGTTCGGGATGAAAGTTTCTAAAGGTATCTATCCACCCGTCACCATAAAATTTGTCCATCCATAACCTTTCTTCCGGTAAAAATCCTGATGTGTTCTTATTGCCGACAGGATTGTGAATGTCTATTTCTTTATGAGCAATATTATAATCACCACAAAGTATAATATTCGGATTTGTCTGTCTCAATTCCTGGAGATAATCAAAAAATTCATCCAGCCACCGGTATTTGTATGTCTGCCTTTCATCTCCAGTTGTACCTGAGGGAAAATAAGCATTAATTAATTTTACTTTTCCAAAATCCAGTTGAATTACTCTTCCTTCATCATCACTTACTTTGTGCCCTGTACCGCATTGAACTTTATCAGGATGAATTTTTGTGAAAATGGTTACACCACTATATCCCTTTTTCTGTGCACAGAACCAATGATCATGATAACCCAAATCACTAAATAATTTTGATTCGATATCAGTTTGCTGTGCTTTGTTTTCCTGGATGCAAACCACATCTGCCGGATGTGTTTTCAGCCAGTCCAGGAATCCCTTTTTGATTGCCGCCCTTATGCCGTTAACATTGTAACTGATAATTTTCATGGAGCAAATTTAGAGAAGTTCACAGATGCGACTCCTCTGCAACCATTACAAAAGGATTAACAGCGAAGTCCAGACCGTTATATAAACAAAACCCAAAAATTTTACTATTCTGTTTTACATTTAATACTCATTTGTATGACAGAAAAGACAAATCCAAAAATTGATCCGATCATTCCCCCAAAGGAACATGTGTACCTCGACGGTCCAAAAAGCAGGGGATATGAATTAGCATTTGCATGGAAAGTTTTCAGACAGTTGCTCATGGGATTTCGTGGTCTGCATTTTGTTGGACCTTGTATAACTGTTTTCGGTTCGGCAAGGTTTGGAGAGGAAAATCATTATTACCAACAAGCCAGGGAGTTCGGAAAACGTATCGCTGAAGTTGGATTAACAACAATGACAGGGGGCGGTCCCGGAATTATGGAAGCTGCCAATAGGGGCGCCTTTGAAAATGGGGGACGATCTGTGGGATGTAACATTCGATTACCGTTTGAACAGGTAGGTAATAAATACGTACATACCTCCGTTACATTTGAACATTTTTTTGTTCGAAAAACATTACTGATAAAATATTCTTATGCTTTTATCATCATGCCTGGTGGATTTGGAACCATGGATGAATTTTTTGAAACACTCACCCTGGTTCAAACTAAAACTATCACCGGTTTTCCGGTAGTCTTGTTTGGAAAAGAATATTATAAAGACATTTGGGAGGCCATGCAGGTGATGGCGGACAAGGGAACCATTTCAAAAGAAGATATGAAACTCGTTTTATTTACAGATGATGTCAGCGAGGCGATGGATCATATCTCAAAGTATATCCGTACCAATTATAAAATAAAGCCACGCAGAAAATTATGGTGGCTCATTGAAAAAAAATAGGCATGAAATATTTTCTTTTGCTCTCTATTATAACCAGCCTTGCCGTTAAGGCCCAACGGTTCACAACTACATCGCCTGACCGTACAATGCAACTCGTCCTCAATTTAAATGCAAACGGAAATTTTAGCTACTCGATAAATTATAAGACACGAGCAGTGATTCTTCCATCGTCTTTGGGTATCAAATTCAAAGAACCAGCCGTGAACCTGCAGCAATTCAGATTAATAAAAGTTGACTCTTCCACTCATGATCAAACCTGGAACCCGGTATGGGGCGAATATCGCTCAATAAGAGATCATCATAAGGAGCTTATTTATTCTTTGGAAGAGAAAAGCGGATCAGGAATTAGGATGAATATTATTTTCCGTGTTTTCAATGAAGGTGTTGGCTTCAGGTATGAATTTCCGCAACAGGATAAGCTACTTCATTTTATTATAGAAGATGAGAACACACAATTTCATTTGACCGGAGACCATAAAGCATTTTGGATCCCAGGCGACTTTGATAGCAATGAATATCCCTATAATGAAACAAAACTGAGTGAAGTAAAAGCATTATCTGCCAGTGAAGAAGCCATAGCCATATCAGTACGAGCGGCTTTTGATGACAACGCGGTACAAACACCCCTGATGGTAAAAAGCAATGATGGGTTGTACATCAATATTCACGAAGCTGCGCTGGTAAATTATCCTGCAATGAACCTGGTCATCGATAAATCTTCGTTTACATTGAAATCGGTACTGGTTCCTGATGCTGTGGGTAACAAAGCTTACCTGATAACTCCTTCGCAAACTCCATGGAGAACGATTATTGTAAGCGACAAGGCAACAGACATTATTGCAGCCAACCGGATGATCCTGAACCTTAACGAACCTGTAAAAATTAAAAATACTTCTTTCATCAAGCCTCAAAAATATGTAGGTGTTTGGTGGGAAATGCATGTAGGCAAAAGCAGTTGGGATTATAGTGGGGGACAGGTTGGTTCGCAACAGGCAACAAAAGTTCCACATGGCGCCAACACTGCTAATGTCAAACGCTATATCGATTTCGCGGCAAAGAATGGATTGGACGGAGTGTTGGTTGAAGGATGGAACACAGGTTGGGAAGACTGGTTTGGAAAATGGAAAGAAGATGTTTTCGATTTTGTAACTCCCTATCCTGATTACGATGTTAATGAATTAACCCGTTATGCTGCTTCGAAAAATGTAAGGATCATTTGTCATCATGAAACATCCGGTTCGGTTACCAATTATGAACGTTGGATGGATACAGCATACCGTTTCATGATCAAACACCGGATGAACAGTGTAAAAACAGGTTATGTTGGAAAAATAATTCCGCGTGGAGAACGACACGATGGGCAATGGATGGTAAGGCATTATGAACGTGTAGCAAAAAAAACCGCTGAATATGGAATTATGGTTGATATGCATGAATCAGTGCGCTTAACGGGTTTACATCGCACCTACCCGAACTGGTTAGCCAGCGAAGCCGCCAGAGGAAATGAATTCAACGCATGGAGTGTAGGTAATCCGCCCATGCATGAAACCGTTTTGCCTTTCACCAGGCTAATGGGCGGGCCAATGGATTACACCCCCGGCATTTTTAAAATCAAAATGAATCATTACAGTCCGGACAAGAAAGAACAGGTACATACAACACTTGCAAAACAACTGGCTTTATATGTAACGATGTATAGTCCATTGCAGATGGCTGCTGATCTACCGGAGAATTACGAGGCACATATGGATGCATTTCAATTTATAAAAGATGTGGCAGTTGACTGGGATGATACGAAAGTGTTGCAGGCAGAGCCCGGGGATTACTTGATTATTGCGCGAAAGGCGAAAACCTCTCCTATTTGGTTTTTGGGTGGTATCACCGACGAAATGTCAAGAAACTTCACCCAACCGTTAAGCTTTTTAGAAGTCGGAACGAAATACCTGACCAGGATTTATCGCGACGCGGGTGATGCCGACTGGCAAAAAAATCCAATGGCGTATGTGATTGATAGTTTTATTGTTGATAGCAAAACAACCTTAAAACTGAACCTGGCTGCAGGGGGAGGAACAGCTATCAGCTTTGTTCCGGCAAATACAAATGATTTGAAAACGTTTAAGAGTTATAAATAATTTAATTGAATGAGTACCGGAATTGATGCGATCATTTTTGATTTGGGAGGTGTATTAATTGACTGGAACCCCTCCTATGTATTTGACAAAATGTTTGATGATCCAGAAAAGAAAAAACATTTCTTTGAAAATATCTGCACATCGGACTGGAATGAAAAGCAGGATGCAGGCCGCCCCTTAAAAGAAGCCACGCAAGAACTGGTTCGCAAACATCCGGAATGGAAAGAATATATCGAAGCATATTATGGAAGATGGGAAGAAATGTTGGGGGGGCCTATTCTCGAGACGGTTGAAATTTTCAGGCAACTGAAAGAAACAGGTAAATACAAAATATATGCACTTACTAATTGGAGTGCGGAGCTATTTCCCATTGCATTGGAACGTTATGATTTTCTTCACTGGTTTGATGGAAAAGTCGTTAGTGGAGAAGAAAAAATGCGCAAACCTTTTCCTGAATTTTACCAGCTGATATTAAACCGTTTCAAGTTAACACCGCAAGAGACCTTGTTCATTGATGATAATGTGCGGAACGCTGACGCAGCAGCGGACATCGGCATAACCACAATCATCTTTAAATCACCGGCACAACTAAAAGATGAATTGACTAAGGGTGGAATTCTGTAACTTTTGCAAATGCGGTGGATACTCATTCTGTTCATTTTATTTCATTGTTCTTCCTGCTGGCTCATTCGTGCCTACAGGATACGTAATCTGAACTTAACCGATTATAAAAAACTTCCGTCGGTTGCCATCCAAAAGCCGGTTCAGTCATTTCATTTTAAAGATGGTACGTCTCAAAAACAATACAATGGCCTAAAACGTTTCCTTGATTCCAGTTTGTCAACCAGCAATTCTGCTGCGTTCCTGGTAATTCGAAACGACAGCATCATCTACGAAAACTATTTTGATGGCTTTACAAAAGACGATATCCTGCCGTCTAACTCTGTTTCTAAGTCATTCACCGGGACTTTAATACGCATTGCCAACAACGAAGGCAGGATAAAATCACTCTTCGAACCTATGACAAACTACATCCCTGAATTATTAAAAAAGGATTCCAATTTTAAAAAGGTCACCATTCAGCATTTGCTGGATATGAGAAGTGGATTTGATTTTAATGAAGGGAGTTATGATTTAAAAGATGATGCGATCCGGTATGGATTGCGGCGAAACATGAAGAAATACCTATTGAAAATTAAGATCGCGGAACCACCCGGGCGGTTCCGTTACCAGAGTGCCAACACGCAATTCCTGGGATGGATAATTGAAAGGGCCACCGGGAAAAAACTTTCAACTTACCTGGAAGAAAAAATATGGAGGCCACTTGGAATGGAACAGGATGCATCGTGGAACGTTGACAGTAAAAAAAGAAAAATGGAATATGCATCGGCGGGATTAAATGCCAGTCCAAGGGATTTTGCAAAATTCGGACAGCTATACATCAACAAAGGAAGGTGGCAAAATCAACAAATAATTGACGAAGAATGGGTAAATACTATTTCGAGCATCGATACAATGAACACGTACAATGGATATAAAAACCAGTGGTGGAGCAGAACGATATTTCAAACTTTTGAGGATTCCCTGGATGCAGTTTCATTCAATGAAAAAACACGGAATAGTGTTTCCATTCGTAAAGTTGGAAATGGCTTTCGTGCTAATTACAGGACCGCCGCTTTCAGTGCTATTGGATTTTTGAACCAGTATATTTATGTCAACCCCATAAAAAATGTTGTTATTGTACGAATCGGTAAAAGGTGGGCGAACAGGTTTGGCTACACCACTCAGTTTATTTACCAACTGGGCAATGGGTTATAACGCATGCGCAATGATCAAAACTTATTTCTCCGGAGTATTATTTTGGAGTTGTTCCTTTTGAAGTTTTTAGTGCTTTTGGAGGATATCCATGGCATGATAAGTGGACCGATACTATGGTGATCAAAACAAGATAAAACAAAGTCCCGTCTCCGGGACTTTTGAATTTATTCCAACACTGGCCGCAACCATTTCTCTGCTTCTTCAATGTCCATTCCTTTTCGTTTAGCATAGTCTTGAAGTTGGTCTCTTCCAATTTTGCCAATACCAAAATAATGACTTTGGGGATGAGCAATGTACCAGCCACAGACGGATGCCGGCGGGTTCATTGCGAGACTCTCAGTAAGTTCAATGCCGACGTTTTCAGTGGCATTTAATAAAGAAAACAATTTCAATTTTTCAGTATGATCAGGACAGGCAGGATATCCTGGTGCCGGGCGAATGCCGTTATACTGTTCCTTGATCAATTGTTCATTCGTCAGGTTTTCGTTTTTCTCATATCCCCAATATTCCCTTCTTACTTTCGCATGTAAACATTCCGCAAAAGCTTCTACAAAACGGTCTGCCAGGATCTGCACCATGATTTTATTGAATTCATCATTCTCATCTGCAAATTTTTTGATCCATGGCTGTGCACCGTGAATAGTTACAGCAAATGCACCCATGTAATCCTTTGTCGCATTGGCTGGAGCAATAAAATCAGCTAAGGAATAAGAAGGCTGCCCGACTGCCTTTTTCATTTGTTGCCGTAACGATTCAAGTTTAACCTCTCCTTTATCAGTGTCCAATGTAACCGTATCGCGATTGTTTGAATTGGCAGGCCAAAAACCTATCACTCCATCCGCTGTAAACCATTTTTCCGCAACAATTTTTTTAACCAGTTTCTGAGCATCATTATACAACCGTGTAGCTTCTTCTCCAAAAATTTTATCGCTTAGCACTTCGGGAAAACGTCCAGGCATTTCCCAGCCAATGAAAAATGGTCCCCAATCAATATAATTCGCAATCGTTCCTAAATCAAAATCCTTCACTACTTTGATGCCATTCACCTGCGGTGTGGTTGGCTTATAATTTTTCCAGTCCACATATTCTTTTGTAACAACGGCCTCCTGGTAGGGAATTAAAATCTTATGCTTTTGCTTATTTAAAAACTGATTTTTTAAATCGATGTATTCGTTTTGTGTCTGTTGGAGGAACTTTTCTTTCTGCTCCTTGTTTAATAAATTACTTACCACCGTTACACTGCGTGAAGCATCCAGTACATGTACAACTCCATTCCCATACTCGGGAGCAATTTTGACCGCTGTGTGAGTTCTTGATGTTGTTGCACCTCCTATCAACAAAGGTTGCTTCATATCCCTGCGCTTCATTTCCTTTGCAATGTGTACCATTTCATCCAGTGAGGGAGTAATCAATCCGCTTAGTCCAATTGCATCTACATTTTCCTTTACTGCTGTATCTAAAATTTTATCGGAAGGCACCATTACACCCAAATCGATCACGTCATAACCATTACAACCCAACACAACCCCAACAATATTTTTTCCAATATCATGCACATCACCTTTTACCGTTGCCATTAATATTTTTGGCGCTCCGGAAATTGAAATTTCTCCACGTGCTGCTTTTTCTTCCTTTTCTTTCTCAATGAATGGAGTAAGAACAGCTACGGCTTTTTTCATTACCCTGGCGCTCTTCACCACCTGCGGTAAAAACATTTTACCACTGCCAAAAAGATCTCCTACTACATCCATTCCTGCCATCAACGGTCCTTCAATCACCTCCAGTGGTTTTGGATATTTTTGCCTCGCTTCTTCTGTATCCAGTTCAATAAAATCTGTTATCCCATTGACCAACGAATGCTTCAGGCGTTCTTCTACAGAATTATTTCGCCATGCTTCGTCCTTTACCTCTTCCTTGCCCTTCGCCTTCACCGTTTCGGCAAAAGCAACCAGTTGTTCGGTGGCATCGGGTCTCCTGTTAAGGATTACATCTTCACATAATTCTTTTAAACGCGGTTCTATTTCATCGTAAACCACCAACTGGCCTGCGTTCACAATACCCATATCCATCCCGGCCCTGATAGCATGATACAAAAAAACAGCATGAATAGCTTCGCGAACATGATCATTGCCACGGAAAGAAAAAGAAACATTACTTACACCACCACTAATCTTCGCTAATGGCATTTTTTGCTTGATAATACGGGTAGCCTCAATAAAATCAACAGCATAGTTATTGTGTTCCTCTATTCCCGTTGCTATGGCAAATATGTTTGGATCGAAAATGATATCCTGGGGTTCAAAACCTACTTCCTCAGTTAAGATTTTGTAAGCCTTTTCACAAATTGAAACTCTCCTTTGTAAAGTATCGGCCTGTCCCTTCTCATCAAAAGCCATCACCACAACCGCGGCCCCGTAAGCCTGGCAGATGAAAGCCTGCTCAATGAACTTTTGTTCTCCCTCCTTCATCGATATAGAATTGACGACACACTTCCCCTGGACACATTTCAATCCCGCTTCAATGATTTCGAACTTAGAGGAGTCGATCATCACAGGAATCTTCGCTATATCGGGTTCTGCCTGCAGAAGATTTAAAAAAGTTGTCATTGCCTTCACACCATCGAGTAAGGCATCGTCCATATTTACATCAAGAATCTGAGCCCCACTTTCTACCTGCTGCCTTGCAACAGAAAGTGCTTCTTCATATTTATTGTCACGAATAAGACGTGCAAATTTTTTGGAACCCGTTACGTTGGTTCTTTCGCCAACATTTACAAAGTTTGATTCAGGACGAACGGTTAATGGCTCAAGGCCTGCAAGTCGTAAGTAGGGTTTGATTATGGTATGTTCAATCATTTTCTTCGATGTATTTTCAATTGTCAGTTATGACATTTGCTTAGTTAAAAGGCTCCATAGGAGCCAAACCTCGGCAGAAACAGTTTTAGGATCTCGATTGCGGCTCCGTAGGAGTCGAACTCCTCTCTATCCAATCAAATTTCCCCCTCGGTTAATGTTAGTTCTTCCTGCTCAAGTTTATTGGTGGGTGCCTTTTCCAACCTCGGTAACTGTCTTGGCTGGATACTTTTTACATGCTCCGCAATATGTCGAATATGATCTGGAGTTGTTCCACAACATCCGCCAACAATATTTACAAAACCTTCCTTAGCCCATTCTTCAATATAATGAGCGGTATCTTCCGGTTGTTCATCATATTCTCCCATTGTATTCGGCAGGCCGGCATTGGGATAAGCAGAGGTATAACACTCTGCTATCTGGCTCAATTCTTCGATATGCGGTCGCATTTCTTTTGCTCCCAATGCGCAATTCAATCCAATGCTCAACGGCCTTGCATGGCGCACTGAATTATAGAACGCCTCCAATGTTTGACCACTTAGTGTTCTGCCTGAAGCATCTGTGATAGTTCCACTAATCATGATCGGCAATTCTTTTTGATTGGCTTCGCGGAAATATTTTTTCACAGCGAAGATGGCGGCTTTTGCATTCAGGGTGTCAAAAATGGTTTCGATGAGAAGCAGATCTACTCCACCGTCAATGAGTCCTTTTACCTGCTCATAATATGCGGATACTGCCTCATCAAACGTTAGTGCACGGTAGCCGGGATTATTTACATCCGGAGAAAGAGACAGGGTTTTATTCATGGGACCAATAGCACCAGCAACGAATTTTTGCTCACCGGAACCCACTAATGTACATGCCTCTTTTGCAATTTTTGCAGCCGCAAAGTTTATCTCGTATGCAAGATCTTCCATATGGTAATCTGCCAATGACACTCGTTGTGCATTGAAGGTGTTGGTTTCAATGATGTCGGCACCGGCTTCCAGGTAATGGCCATGAATTTCACGAATAATATGTGGTTGTGTCAGGCACAGCAAATCGTTATTTCCTTTGATGTCGGAAGGCCAGTCTTTGAAACGATCCCCACGATAATCTTCCTCTGTTAACTTATAACGCTGGATCATCGTACCCATAGCTCCATCGATGACAAGAATGCGATGGTTTAAAAGTTCGCGAATGGTAGTACTCATTGTAAAACAATTTTGAGCGGTGAATATGTTGAATATTGTTCCAAATTGTACAAGAGTGCCATTGCTTCGCTCAGGGTAAACCGTGCAAGAATGGTCCAATAGTACCCATTTGGCTGGCCAACCTATGATCCATATTAATAAACGAGGAAAAACTTTGAGAGAGTTTCGACGTTTATTAGTTCTGTTTCCTTCGCCTGGCTCAGGATGTGGCCGAACAATAAACAAATCCGCCGGCCCAAAAATAAGAGATAAAAAGGATAAAACAATTAACGCGACGAGACATAACTGTCAACTGGCAAGCGGTTTTGAAGGCTTCTTGCCAATGTCATTTCATCCGCGTATTCAAGTTCACCTCCAAATGCAATTCCCCTTGCAATGGTGGTTACCTTGGTTATTGCTGGCAATTTCTTTTGTATGTAATAGATAGTAGTATCACCCTGGATAGTTGGACTTAGGGCGAATATAACTTCTGCAGTCTCTTCTTTTTGCACCCGGTGAACAAGTGTTTCAATATTAAGTTGATTGGGACCCACTCCATCCAATGGTGAGATAACACCACCCAATACGTGATATGTCCCATTGTATTGCTGCGTGCTTTCGAGGGCAATTACATCACGAATGTTTTCAACCACGCAAATCATTTCCTGCTTACGCATACTGTTCGCACAAATGGAGCAAATGTCTGCATCCGCAACATTATGACAACGCTGACAAAACTTTATATCGTTGCGCATACGGCTAATTACCTCGCTAAAATGCTGGACATCTTCTTCATCTTCTTTTAATAAAAAAAGTACCAGGCGAAGGGCGGTTTTTTTACCGATACCAGGCAATTTAGCGAACTCATTAACCGCGTTTTCCAACAGGGAAGAAGAGAATTGCATAGATCACAAATGTACAAAATTGAGAGGGAAAAGCCGTTAAAATAGCTTTACAGAACAATATCAAACTCGTTGTCCCAATTAGCTTTAATGGTAAAGGTTCTTGAGATACTATGTACCGATTCAGGCTGTCGTTTTTTATCAAAAAACTGTCCGGGATCCCATTTGCCATTCTCATTCAGATCCTCGAAAATCCTCAATGTAAATTCACCGGGAATTACCAGCGTCTCACTAAAAACATTACCCTGTAGGGGTACAGATCGAACCACCTGGTTGTTTTGTACAAATTGCAAAACCGGGTGCCTGAATTTATCAAGGTTTTTAAACCGTAGGGATAAGGACCCATAGTCAGCTCGCTTTTTAGTTACAAAGGAAAGTGTATCGGTTTTTAATAATTGTCTTCCAGCCGTATCAGTGGCAAAATCTTTTTCAAGAACCAGGTGATACGAAGCCCCTTCTTTCCATTCTGTTTTAATCCGAATTTCCTTTCTTGTGCTATCTACGGCTGCCGTAAAGTTTTCAGCATTGAAAATACTATCAGTAGCCAGGTGCATTTTGGTGGAATCAAAATTCCTCAACGGAACAGGAAACGATAATATAAAATCATCCAGCAGCTCTTGTTGGGCTGTTGTACCCGGAGTAAAACGAAGACGTTTGTCACTGGCAGGTATCTTCGGGCCGCCTACATTTCGTGATACAGGAGCGGTGGCAGTGGCCTCACGGGATGCATATAAAACAAGTGAATCAGCCTGGCCGGCAATAATGGTAGTGTCACTAAACGCAAACAACTGGCTGGGCAGATATCTTCTACCACCACCGCCTACTGCGTAGATGGCAAATGTGTCATTCGGTAAATTGTGGAAGCGAAAATTACCGCTTCTGTCCAGGCGGGTCACATACTGAGGTCCCTTCTTCAAAATGGCAGAATCACTAAGATCTTTATAAAGAATAACATTCAAAGTTGTATCGATGGCGCTATTTTCTGCGAGTAATACTTTCCCTGATATTTCCAGCGAGTCAAGGTAAGGGCCAGTTGAAAATGTATACACGAAATTATCTGCCGGGTTGCCTTCTGTAATATCAACAATAGCATTTCCGAAATTGATAACATACGTAGTATTAGGCTCAAGTTTGGCCTCCTTAAAATTTACGGTAACAGCTTTACCTTTTGTTGTAACAATGGGTTCATTTTCAAAAGAAGGAGTAAAGATTATATTGTTCCTCGGCTCCCTGGGATCATCTAAATCCTCGTCAAAATCAAACACAATGCGATCACCTGTAAAATTGATAGTGGAATCACGTGGAGTGGCATTGATAAAAACAGGGGCAGTAGTATCCCTCGGGCCACCTTCAGGAGGAATCATGTTCGCACAACCAACAGGAACACTCGTCCAGAATGCAAGTAAAACAAGAGTAACAAGCCCGGAAGTGATCAATCCTTTCCTCATGCAGGACAAACTTACATTCTTTGCAAGCAAGCGAATTCGAAAGAATTGTGAAGATGCTCTAAAAGTTTGCAGAAATCAGCCTAAAATTTTATTTACCCGTTTATAGTATTTACAGGCATTCGGGTTATTCTATCCTTTCACTGCCCAATCAGCAATCTCGTTGCCTTCAAACTAAATAATCTGTAATATTTCCTGTTGCTCTTCTTCCACTTCATGCATGGCAATATATAGCCTGTGATCTTTTACAAAATTGCACCAATGACATTCGGGTTTGCCGCAACCTTTATAAAAATCATATGCCTGAATTTTATCCCAGGTTTCAGTGATTTGCCTGGTTACCGTTTCCTCGTGTTCAGCTGTCACAACGACCTTTTTTCGATCAAAATCATCGTCATTTGGCTCAATGAACATAAATTCAATGCTTCTTAGTTCCTTATTTTTATCTCTCTGCCTGTCGAATAATAATTTATAAAAAACAGCCTGCCTCCAATAATTTCCTCCCTCGGGTTTTTTCGGAAATCCTGCTTCCACAAACTCATATCTCCTATTTGATTTTTCAAGGCTGCCGGTTTTAAAATCAGTGATCACCACTTCATTACCCCAGTATTGTATTTTATCTGCAAAACCTTTTAATGGAATAGAATGAAGGGTAGCCTCCAACGAAACTTCAGTTCGAATAAATTCATCTCCCTTGCCAGCAAAAAAGTTTTCGTAAAAGGCAGTCAAACACTGAACGCCATAGTCAGAAAAACGTTTCAGGCTCTCTTCGGTAAATACATGCCTGTTATTCCTGATATGCCATTGAAACCGGCTTAATAACAATTCCAAAGGTGGGTATACCCTGTCAGATTCCATCATCCTGTTATAATAATGGCTCAACGCATCATGCATGCTGGTACCAAATTGGGCGCTCTCGCTATAGGCACCCGGAATACGAATAAGCGAACTATAATAAAACTTCAACGGGCATTCCAAATAATTATTTAGTGCGGTGACGTTCATTTTAAAACCAACCAACAGCTGTTCAATAAAATCCCTCTCGGCTTTTTCCAACTCAGGTTGTTGAACCAGCCCATAACGGAGAGCACTGTATTTAAGTTTGACATCATCTGGAATAACAACTGGTTCAGGTTTTAGGATTTCCAGCGACATTTCTGCAATAAAACGAGAGCCTTCGAGCTCTTTACCTTCATTTGTAAACTTCGGAAACGAGATGTATAAATATTTTTCGGCCCTGGTTGATGCTACAAAAAATAATCTCCGCAGTTCCTCCTCCTTTTCCTCGGGCGTTTCTTTGGTAAAGATGTTAGGGGGTAACTTATACCCCTGGTTGAATTTTTTTTTGCTCTCCCACAAAGCAGAGTGACAACCAATTAAAAATACATACTCATATTCCAGCCCTTTGCTTCCGTGGCAGGTTAATAAATTCACTCCTTTTTCGTTACCATTCGTTTGAACTAATGGAATAGAAATACCATTCTGATCAAGTAATTCTATTTGCTTTACCAATCCTTTTAGTCGCAGGTCGGGATTTCGCCTGCATTCATCCTGTACAAAATCGAAAAATCCATTGAGTAATTGCATCAACCATGCTTTATCTGGCTGTTGCATGACGAAGGAAATAATATTAGCCTCGTTGAAAAGCAATTCAAACCATTTAAGTAAAGGCATGTTTTCACTTTCAGAAATCAGTCGTTCCAGTATTTTATGAACAGCGATTAACCTGTCAGATACAACATCTCCACTAAATAATTTTTGCTGGTTGCCTGCAGCAAGAACACCAAGGTATTCGCGAATGGATTGTGGCTCCGACTTTTTATTGTTACGGTGGTTTAAATAAACCTGGTTACTAATATTTGCAATTTTCAGTGCTGGCACCTGGTGAAAATTATGGTGCAGGATTTCAAAAAGTATTGGTTCGCCGCTGAATGGTATCTCCTTTTCAGCCATCACATAATTCAAATAGCAAAGAATGTTTTTAATAAACGGTTCCTTCAACAGGTTGATTGATTTCTTAGTGTAGTAAGGAACTTTTTGTAACTGTAAAAATTTCTGAAGTTCATCGCCGGTTCTATGCTCCTTATAGATCACAGCAATTCTTCCCGGCATTGTACCTTCATCTACCAGCTGGCGAATTTCTTCAGCTATCAATATGTTTTCTTCAAACTCATTGCCCACACTTCTTATTACAGGAGCAATTTTGAGATCCTTGAATTCGGGCCTGGAAGCAGTTAATATTTTTTGCAGATCATTGTATTCGTTTGTAAGTCTTTGTGTATTGTTTTGAATTAGTAAATGTGCAGAGTCAAGTATGGGTTGTACACTGCGATAATTATGAGTGAGAATTACTCTTAAAAGATCATTATACTTGCCTGCCAGTATGCGCATATTTTCCATATTGGCTCCCTGGAAGCGATAAATACTTTGGTCATCATCCCCTACCACAAATAAATTTGGACTTTCATCCTGCCAGTAACTGACGAGTAATTCCACTAGCTTATTTTGAGCACCGCTGGTATCCTGGTATTCATCCACCAAAATAAATTGGTATTGCTCCTGGTAGTTCGCCAGTGCATCGGCATTTGTTTCAAAAACATTGATCACCCAATTGATCATGTCGTCAAAATCATAACGCTGCTTTTCTTTTAAAATGTGCTGGTAAACCGGAAACGCCTGCACTGCTGCTTTCAGCTTTAACATTTTTTCCCGCTCTTTTCTACCTTCGGCAGTCAATTCAATAATTCCCTTCCTGGCTTTAACCTTATTATAAAAAGTGTCAGGAATAATGTCTTCCACATATTCATCGACCTTTTTAACGAGGTACTGGGCAGTCAGGCCTTCACGTTTCATATTGCTGAAAAGGTCTTTCAGGTAGGTGGCTTCAAAATAGGCATCGGTTTTATAACGTTTGAGTGGATGGTTATTATCAAATCCGTCAATTAACTCCATTAAGCATTGTACCTGTTCCAACTCATTGATCGGTTGCGATTCTTTTTTATGGAACAAATGCATGTTTTGCTGAATAACCAAATTGCAAAACGAATGAAAAGAATGGATGTGTACACTGTAAGCATCCGGCCCTATCAAATTCAGAAGCCGCTTTCTCATGGCCAAAACCCCGGCATCTGTATATGTCAGGCAAAGAATATTGGAGGGTAGGTAATCTGTATCCAGCAATATCTTCCCGATACGCACACTTAGTATTTGCGTCTTCCCGGTTCCCGGTCCTGCAATCACCATCACCGGCCCAAATATTTTGTCAACGGCTTGCTTTTGCTGTTGGTTTAGACGACTGTACTCTTCACCGAACTTCTGTAAAAGTTTCTCTCGCTGGATGGACATGCTAATCTGTTTTTGGATTGATTTTTTTCCTGGCAAAACCTGCAAAATTTACCTGCAGGGGATCTTGTCTATGAGTATCGTCAAAGGTAATGGTAAATGCTACGTTCTTTAGCATTTTGGCCGTAATATTTCTGATCTCGTTAAATAAAAAGCCACCAACTCAAATGAATTGGTGGCTTGCTATAAATACGTTTCCGGCCTTTCTATTTCACGTGTTTGTTCACGATCTTGGCCAGCTCGAACATAGATATCTGATCTTTTCCGAAAATAGGTTTCAACTTACCATCGGCATTGATCATTCTCCTGTTCTTTTTATCCTGCAGGTTGTTCTTCTTTATGTACTCCCATATCTTTTTAACTACTTCGGTTCTTGGCATAGGTTTAGAACCTATCACTTCGCCTAAAGTTGCACTTGGAGTTAATGGAGCCATAAAGGCTGCATTAGGCTTTCTTGCTGATTTCTTTTTTGGAGCTGCTTTCTTTGCTGCCTTCTTGGGAGCTGCTTTTTTAGCTTTTGCAGGAGCTTTTTTTGCTGCTTTTTTTGTTGTTTTTTTCGCGGCTTTTTTTGCTGCTTTTGCCATAAAAATTAGAATTTAAGGATTAGTAAGAACGTTCTTTACTGCTGACTAAATTAATATTATCTCTGTAATACACCCAAAAGAGTTTTCCATATACGTCAATAACATTATCGGGTGATGAAAACCGAGGTCATTTTTAATTGTTTTCATTGATGATTCCAGAACGATAAACAATGCCTATTTTTAGGCGACCTTATCTGTCCTAACCTCATAACCTTTAACCATGTTTATGATATCAGACTGTCGCCTTAACGGCATTGGTTACTATATTTTGTTCCGGAACAAGAGCGGTATTGAGAGTTGGTGGAGATTATTGACAAACCAAAAACAGAATTTCCAAATAGATTAAACCAGCACAGCAATCCAATGAGATTTCTGACCAATATGGTAGAACAGGTGATATTGATACCCAAAACATGAGCAAGAACACATCTTTACAAAAAAAATTGCTGGCAGTGATAATGCTTGTAGCCGGTACTGTGTTGTTCTTCACCTGCACTGCTTTCTTTGTTTATGAATACATTACTTACCGGGATATCACAAAAAAAGAATTGCAGACACTAGGGCAAATAACTGCATTACATAGCAGCAGGGCACTTGCTTTTTATAATAAAGAAGACGCCAGGGAAATACTAAAAACCTTAAGAGCACAGGAGCATGTTGTTGCCGCATGCCTGTTTGATAGTAACAGAAGACTTTTTGCATCTTATCCTGCATCAATCCCGTCTGAATACATTCCCTCCTCTATTGCACCAGGTAGTTACCGATTCAAAGGAAAATCAATCGAAGGGTTCGAGCCGGTTATGCAGGGAAATAAACGCCTTGGTACTTTATACATTCGTTCGGATACAAAAGCAATTTATGACCGTTTCATTTTATATGGCATTATAGCTATTACATTCACGGCTCTTTCATTTTTGTTTGCTTATCTTCTTTCCGAACGCCTACAGGTCTCTATCTCTGAACCTATACTGGAACTGGCAGAAAAAGCAAAAATTGTTTCTGATCGAAAAGATTATTCAATTCGGGCCGAAAACAAAAGCGATGATGAAATAGGGACTCTTACCCAGTCATTCAATCACATGCTCAGGCAAATACAAATGCAAAACGAAGAGATTAACACATTAAATACAAACCTGGAAGAAAAGATTGCAATCAGGACAAATGAACTTCAAAAAGCAAATGAGGCTTTGTCCAAACAAAATGAGTTCATACAAACTATTATCGATGCTTCCGTTGATGTCATAGCTGTTTTTGACAGGGATTTAAATTACCTGGTTATAAACAGGCAATCTGAAATTATTTACAACAAAAAGAAAACGGAACTGATTGGAAAAAGCCTGCTGGCATTGTACCCTCAGCTCAAAGACTCACCCTTTACTGATAATATTTACCGTGCCTTTAAAGGAGAATTGGTTCACCAGGAAATCTACAAGTCCATTGCGTCCAATCACCATTTTGAAAACTTTTTTATTCCTCTTCGCAACGAAAACAACGAAGTTGACCGGGTGCTTGCCATTGCCCACGATATTACTTCTATTGTAAAGGCCAACGAAGAATTAAAGCAATTAAACTCTGAACTGGAAAAGTCAAACCGCGACCTGGAGCAATTTGCCTATGTGGCTTCACACGATTTGCAGGAGCCTTTGAGAAAGATTCAAATATTTTCGGAATTAAGCAGTAAAAGCCTGGAACAACCTGAAACTGCAAAACAGTATCTCGATAAAATACATTCCTCTGCTAACCGAATGAGCGATCTCATTAAAGCGGTATTGAATTACAGCCGACTATCCGGTATAGAGGGCGAATTTACAAATGTGGATCTCAATGCAATCATCGATCATTTAAAAGTTGATTTGGAATTATTGTTATCCGAAAAAAAGGCAATTATAAAATGCGAACCACTACCGGTTGTGAAAGGAGTTCCACTACAGTTAAATCAACTGTTCTTAAACCTGTTTTCCAACTCCTTAAAATTTACTGAAAAGACACCGGAGATTACTATCCAATCATCTTTTATTTCTCCCGAGCGGGCAGGTTCAATGGGTTTTGCAGAAAACGGAACTGCGCATGTTGAAATTATTTTTAGTGACAACGGTATTGGTTTTGATGAACAATATGCAGACCAGGTATTTTCTATCTTTCAACGTCTACACCCAAATGATAAGTATGAAGGAACGGGGATCGGCTTAGCTCTTTGTAAAAAAATAGTGGAGAATCATAACGGACAGATATTTGTAAAAAGCAAGGAAGGCGTGGGTACATCATTTTTCATTTATTTACCGGCAGCGAAGCCTTTGCAGCAAATTCAAACGACTGGTCCAAACAGCATTGCTGCTAATTAATGAGGAGGTTTGGTTCAGCTTTTTTAGATAGTTACCTGGCTTGCTCAAGCTGTTTACAAACTGTAAAGAGTTAATATAGAGACATAGCAACCTCGGATATCAAATATTGATTCAGCATAGGTAAAAAATAAAGCTCATGATGTTCATGAGCTTTATGTCGTCCGAACCCGCCTGCCTATTTCATTTTTTCTTTCAGCACATTACCATTACTGTCTACTAAAAGTTTGATCTTATTATCTCCCTGCGACAGTTTCACCTCATAATTTGTTTTGCTTCCAACAATTTCACGACCTACCCAATCAATGGTATAACCAGCATATTTCTGGTGAATCATATTGGTTACCACGTAAGGGACCTTTGTGAAATCCGTAACTACGGTTGCCGTACCAATTAAATTTCCATTGGCATCATACCATCCATAATACTGATCGCTGCCCATATTAAATGTTACTGCATACGCGTCACTTCCCAGTGTATTCCATCCCGTAAGTTCCCAGTCTATAGGAACATTGTTAACATCGTAACTGTTCCACACTACACTGGCAGCATCGGGATAAGCGATTGAAAAACTGGAGCGAATATTTTCAGGCACGTTCACATTATAGGCGGCATTGTCTGAAGTACTTTGGTACGTGGTGCCACAGGAAGCTAAGAAAATACCTGCTGCTGCAACCAGGCTCATGATTTTAAGTTTCATAGATCAATGGTTTGAGTTATACAATTCGATTTGTGTTATCCGACGGCTATGTACCAAACACTCTGCCAAACGATTGGTAAAACTGTGATTTTATAAGGCCTGCGTTTAAAATTGTAATGCTGAGACTGTATGATTGGAGTCTATTTCCCGGCCAAGGCATGCATCACCCCCATCACCTCCACACCTTCTGTTACCGAACATGGATTGGGTGACTGATCCAAAAAATATTCCACCACTTTTTGTATCATTGGTTGTTGTACATGCTGAATCCTCTCGAATTCCATTGAAGATTGTTTTTCATTTTTTTCGATGATCAATGGATTGTGATCAAACACACTAAACGAAATTTTTCCTTCACTTCCAATTATCTCACAACGATCTTTTCTCTCGTAGGAAGTAAAACACCAGGCAC
>Ga0193740_1000061_pt1 | contig 28050 bp, 25 predicted proteins | sample L2s1metaG_FD_145072 | JGI IMG/M metagenome (GOLD analysis project Ga0193740, IMG submission 145072) | Soil microbial communities from a riparian zone of the East river system, Colorado, United States - L2s1 | ecosystem: Environmental > Terrestrial > Soil > Riparian zone | place: USA: East River... | reverse complement strand
TCATCTACATCTATTGTTGATTTCATTTTCCGTGTTCTTGGATACGAATACCTGGACAGGAGTGATCTTGTTCATGTATTGGATAAGCCTGAAGTAATGAATACAGGAGCTGAAGATTGGGATGAGCCAGTGAAACAACCGGAGTTGTCGAGTGTTAGGGTTGTGGCATCTCAACCGGCAATTGCAAAAGCGTTGGTGAATAAAAACGGTGCAGGGATGGATGCTGTAAATGTTGCTGCCAGGAGTATGCAGAGCGATGCTCCTGCTTGTAATACATGCGGGCACATTACCATTCGCAGTGGTACCTGTTATAAGTGTTTGAATTGCGGGAATTCGATGGGATGTAGCTGATCGTTCATTATAAGAAAAAGCTATCCGCTTATCGGATGGCTTTTTGCTTAAAGATTTGCACATGCTGTTCAAAACTTTTTCTGTACAAAATCAATAGTCGCTTAAACTTTGTGCAACGTTTTAAAAAAGTAGTTACTAACCACTCAACATACTTTAGGACGGAAAACCAAACCTATGTACCACAAATTAAATCCCGCCAACAGGCGGGATTATTTTTTTTATAAGCCAAGCCTACTCACGATATCACCAAAAGGAGTTCCGCTTTCTCCACTGGCATTGCCTGATTGTGTTCCATTACTGCCTAACACTGAATCGATTTGTCCTCCAAGAGCAGGGAATTTCTGTTTTACATATCCTGCAACAACTCCTAAAACCTGTTGCGCTTTATCGGCAGGGATGCCTGTCTTTTGTACTACCTGGTTAATTAATTCATTCATGATTTTTAATTATGTTATTATTCAACAAATCAAAGGCCTGAAGTGTTGTAAATAAAAAACCATTCAATTGATGTATGGTTGTTCAATAAGTGATGTTAGTTAAGTGAATATGTGTGCTGGTTGTCCCGCTCAAAGTGGGATCGGCTTTGGCTTATTTATCCCCGAAAATATTATTCACAGCTCCTGAAAGCATTGGGTATTTATCAACTACAAAATCTTTGATGGTTTCAACCACTTTGTTAGCTTGTTCATCACTAAGGCCAGCCTGTGATTTTAATCTTTCAACGAGCTCGGTTACCTGTCCTTGTGCATTGTCCTTGTTTAATCCAAACATTGGTTAACTATTTAAAGGTGATCGTTTAATTGTGTATTCGTGAAAACCGAATAACTATCGAGATCGTGTGGTTCTTATGCAACTTTCAACAAACTGAGTTTGCTCTTATCAAACTTGCGTTTGGCATATTCAATATCGAGATTGAAGAATTTTTCTTTTGAAGAAGGCAACTCAAACATTGCATCCGTAAGAAGTCCTTCGCAAATACTGCGCAAGCCCCTTGCACCTAATTTGTATTCAACTGCCTTTTCAACCATAAAATCAAGGACATCTTCTTCAATGGTTAACCTGATGCCCTCCAGTTCAAACAGGCGAATGTATTGTTTGATCAGAGCATTCTTTGGTTCAGTAAGAATTGCTCTCAACGTTTCTGCATCTAATGGATCCAGATGTGTAGCAACAGGTAAGCGACCCAACAATTCAGGAATCAATCCAAATGTTTTCAGATCCTGTGCGTTTACATACTTTAGAAGATTTTTCTTCATCATCTCCTGTTGTTCCTTATCAACATTAAAACCAATGGTATTGGTTTGAATGCGACGGGCAATGATGCGATCAATGCCATCGAATGCACCACCACAGATGAAAAGAATATTCTGCGTGTTGATCTTAATGAGCTTTTGTTCCGGATGTTTTCTTCCCCCTTGTGGTGGAACTAAAACATCAGTTCCTTCAAGAAGTTTCAACATTCCCTGTTGCACGCCCTCTCCACTTACATCGCGGGTGATAGAAGGATTATCGCTTTTTCTTGCAATCTTATCAATCTCGTCGATATATACAATACCTCTTTCCGCAGCTGCCACATCATAATTGCAAACCTGCAGAAGTCGGGTCAAAATACTCTCAACATCTTCACCTACATAACCTGCTTCTGTAAACACAGTAGCATCAACAATTGTAAAAGGGACATTCAATAGTTTGGCGATAGTTTTTGCGAGAAGAGTTTTACCCGTTCCTGTTTCGCCTACCATGATAATGTTACTCTTTTCAATTTCAATTTCGTCCCTGGCGGCTACTTCAGCTGATTTGTATTGAAGACGTTTGTAATGATTATATACTGCAACAGCCAAAACCTTTTTGGCTTCATCCTGCCCTATAACATATTCATCCAAAAACTTTTTGATGTCGACAGGTTTTTTCACTGTCAGTTTAAAAGACGAAGGACCTGAAGATTTATCATCACGAACCATTAACTCCTGGTCAATGATCTCTCTCGCATGCTCAACGCAGTTCTCACAAATATGTCCTTCCTGGCCAGCAATAAGGATTTTTACTTCATCCCTGCTGCGGCCGCAAAACGAACAGTGTAAAATATTTTTTGCCATCTAGTTGTTTCTGGTACTTTAAGTTAGAACGTTTTATCCAGCTAAAGGCTGCATTTGAACGTACAAAAATAGAAAAATCCTTTGGGCTGCACGGTTTATTTGGACGGAATATAAGATTTTATTAGGCTAATACGTAAAGCTACGCGTCGAAACCCAATTTAGATGTGTCAGAAAAGGAATAAACGGCGAATTTAACTGTTGCCATCACCGCATTATTTTATGATGTTTTGCTGAAGTCCTTTTAATGATTAATCCTGTGCCCAACACTGCGGTGATTTCAATAACAAATGCAACTCCTGAGTTGCTCTTTGTATGCTTACTTTAAGCATTAACCCTTAAAAAAACCCTGTCTTTAAAAACAGGGTTGAGATATTAGGTAAATAATTTGAACCAGTTATGCGCCAATCAATAGAGCTTATTTATGACCTTATCTACAATTCCATACTCTACAGCCTTTTCAGCTTCCATCCAATAGTCCCTTTCAAAGTCTTTACGGATGCGCTCGATTGTTTGCCCGGTGTTTTCGGCGAGAATTCTTGCACCCATCTCTTTCGTTCTCAAAATTTGCTCCGCATGAATTTCCATATCCGCACTTACTCCCTGGATATGTCCGCCCAGCGACGGCTGGTGAATCATTACTTCTCCATGTGGGAATATAAACCGTCTTCCTTTTTCTCCTCCACTCAATAAAATACTTCCCATCGAGGCTGCCAAACCCATACAAATGGTACTCACAGGTGATTTGATCAGTTGCATGGTATCGTAAATCACCATCCCACTTGTAACGGATCCACCAGGGCTGCTAATGAAAAATTTAATTTCCTCCCCGGGTCTGTCAGCTTCCAGTAACAAAAGTTTTGTTACTACATCCTTTGCTGATTTGTCATCTACTATGCCCCACATATAAATGCTGCGGGTATCATAAAAATATTTTTCGAGTTTTTTGTAAAGCATGCGGGTATCCAGCTCTGCCCTTTCTTCTTTTTCTTCTTCTGGTTCTTCCGGTGCTCCGGGTGTTCCCGGCTCTGGTTGCGGTTGCATTACATTCCAATGCCTGTACAATTGATCTTGTAAACTCATCTTAATTCCTTTTATTTAGTTTCTTGTTTTTTTTCTTTCCTTGGATTGGTTAATAATACTTCGTCCACCAGTCCATAGTCTTTTGCTTCAATGGCGGTCATCCAGTAATCACGGTCAAAGTCGGCTTCGATCCTTTCTGTATTTTGACCTGAATGGAAGCAAACGATTTCGTATAACTCCCTTTTAAGCTTCCTGATTTCTTTCACTGTTACTTCAATATCGGTTGCCTGTCCGCCAATGGCGCCGCTTGGTTGATGCATCATTACGCGGGCATGTTTCAAAGCCGCCCTTTTCCCTTTTGTGCCTGCGGCCAGTAAAACGCAACCCATAGATGCAGCCATTCCAATACAAATGGTAGCCACATCAGGTGAAACATACTGCATGGTATCGTAAACTCCAAGACCTGCGTAAACGCTGCCGCCCGGTGAATTCACATACATATTGATGTCTCGTGTTCTGTCTGTTGAATCAAGGAAAAGTAATTGTGCTGTAACGATGTTAGCCACCTCATCGTTGATTGGATAACCGAGAAAAATGATACGATCCATCATTAGTCGACTGTATACATCCATTACGGCTACATTCATCGGACGTTCCTCAATGATATTTGGAGTAAGGGCAGTAACAAGATATTTGTTATAGCTATCTAAAGTGTTGCTGGATAAACCCCGGTGCTTTACGGCATATTTTTCAAATTCTGAAGAATAACTCATATCGTCTGTAATTAGATTTTAGGCAAAATAAGTGAATGTGTGGTATCAAATACCATGCTTGCCAAAAAAAGCAGACATTTTGCCATTAAGTCAATATTTTGCTAAAAGGCTTTGCGAATCGATTAAATTATGGACGTGTTGTTTATCATTTATTTTCTTTTACCAGTGCTTATATCGTTTGTTGTTCTTTGGCACCTTGATTCTTTTTTGATAAAAAAAATTTATAATCCATTTATAATTGCTCTTATAGAAGTTTGTGTCGCTTTGATAATACTCGCAGCAGGAGAGGGTGTTGTTTTATATTTTTTATTCGGCCACTAAAAAAATGGAGAACCATAGCTGGTTCTCCATTTTCAACAATTAGTTACTTGCTTATTAATGATGCTGATGTTGATGTTGCTCATTCATGCGAAGAAATTCTTCTTTTGAAACCGGCGTTTCTTCTGCATTTACCTGGGTTTCAGCCCAATCAAATATTTTTTGAGTTTGCAGGCGATTGTAAGCATCTTCTACATACTTGCGATCCTTCATCATGCGGTCGATGTAGTCTCTCACCCATTGTTGTTCTTCGTCCAGTGCCTGCATGCCCATGTAACCAAGCAATTGCTGTTTGGCAAACTGCCGAATTTCATCAGGTTCAACCTTGATATCATTTTCCTGAATCAGTTTTTCAGTAATCAAACTCCATTTTAACTGGTTAACGAATTGGGGAAATTCTTTTTCCACCTCTTCTTCCGATTTGGGTTGATTATTCTGTCCTTGTGTTTTCAACCAGCGTTTCAGGAAATCAGCTGGAACATCAATATGTGTATGATCTAACAAAACGTGGTATAAACCATGCTGTAATTGATTCCGGCTCTCTGCATCCCATTGTTTTTGCAGTTCATCTTTTATTTTTTGCCGGAAAGCTTCATCGGTTTTTATTTCTTCATTCGGAAATAGCTGGGAGAAGAATTCTTCATTTAATTCTCTCGGCTCAACCAATCCGATTTTAGTGATGGTGACCTTGAAATTTTTTTCCGTGGCAGTATCCGTACCCAAATCATTCAACACCCATTCTTTCTCCTTTCCTTCGAAGGCATCATCCAATTTTAAATGGATAATATCATCTTTCTTTTTCCCAACTAAATTTGGCCGGAAGCTTTCTTTAAAATATTTAACCAGTAAAGAATTGTCTTTCCTGATTCCATCCTCAATTTCATTGCCTTTTGCATCGGTTTCAGCAAAGCTTACATTCAACACATGTTCTTCGCTGGAAACAGTTTTCGGTTCTGTCATGTTGCCATATCGTGTGCGCAGGCGCTCCACTTCCTCGTTCAACATTGCATCAGTAACCTGCACTTTATAACGCTTCACCTTTTCTTTTGCAAACTCAGGCAGTTGAAAATGAGGTTTCATCCCTACCTCGAAAGTGAAAGTATAATTGTTTGGATTGTTAACATCCAACTGTCCCAGGTTCATATCAACCGGGAGGGGCTGCGCGAAAATATCCAGCTTCTCAGTTTCCAGGTATTGAAAAACTTCTTTATCAACTGTTTTCAAAACCTCGTCAACAAACAGGGAATTGCCATACATTTTTTTGATCAGCCCCGCAGGCACCATACCTTTTCTAAAACCGGGGATATTTGCCTTCTTGCTATATTCCTTCAAAGATTTTTCAAACGTTGGGAGATAGTCCTCTTTATTGATCTTAAACCCTTTAACCTCTTGAACTTTCATCTGTGCGGGTGGAGGGACTCGAACCCCCATGCCTCGCGGCGTCAGATCCTAAGTCTGATACGTCTACCAATTTCGCCACACCCGCTTCTTTCAGTTTCGGGTTTTGAGTTTTGGATTCTGAGATTTCGCTAAAATTCAAGACTCAAAATTTTAAACACAAAACTTTTAATTGGGTTGCAAATGTAAGGCAATGAGGAATTATAAATGGTATTTTTAAGAACTTCTGAGCTTGTTTCGCCGCAAACGAATCGTTAAACTGCACACCTCAACACGGCACGCTTTTACCTGTGTACTACTAAACCCAGAGCAAAAACAGTAAATTCGTCGTCTATGGAAACCGTAGCGCAGATACCAAAATACAATTTGAATGAAGAGCAGGAAAAGAAACTGATTCTGCGGGAATACCGTTCTCTTTTGCGTTCTCTAAAAGCCAGAATAAAGCCAGGTGATCGCAAACTCATTCGCACAGCCTTTGAAATGGCGGCAGAGGCACACAAAACAATGCGGCGTAAAAGCGGCGAACCTTATATCCTCCACCCCTTAGCCGTAGCCCGGATTTGCGTTGAGGAAATTGGTCTGGGTGTGCGTTCAACCATTTGTGCATTATTGCACGACACAGTAGAGGATACAGATATTCTTTTGGATGACGTTCAGAAAGAATTTGGGGGTGAGATTGCCAAGATAGTTGATGGGTTGACTAAAATTTCTAATGTAATTGATGTTAATGCATCACAACAGGCAGAGAATTTCAGAAAGATATTATTGACGCTTACCGATGATCCCCGTGTTATCCTGATAAAACTTGCTGACCGGCTTCATAATATGCGTACACTCGATAGTATGAAGTCGGAAAAGCAATTGAAGATTTCATCCGAAACCGTTTATGTATATGCTCCGCTTGCGCACAGGATGGGATTGTATACAATTAAGACGGAGATGGAAGATCTTTCAATGAAATACCTGGAACCGGAATCCTACAAGGAAATTGCCAGGAAGCTGGCAGAAACAAAAAGGGAACGCACCAGGTATATCAATGAATTTGTAAAACCATTAAAAGAAAAATTAGACAAGGGAGAATTTGATTTTGAAATTTATGGCCGGCCTAAAAGCATTCACTCTATCTGGAATAAGATCAAAAAGAAGGGGGTAAGTTTTGAAGAAGTTTACGATCTGTTTGCTATTCGCATTATTGTAAACTCATCCCAGGAAAAGGAAAAGGAAGATTGTTGGAAGGTTTATTCAATGATCACGGATGAATATACACCGTCGCCTGAGCGATTGCGGGACTGGTTGAGCAATCCCAAAAGCAATGGTTATGAAGCCCTGCACACCACGGTAATGGGGCCGCAAGGGAAATGGGTGGAAGTGCAGATTAGAAGTAAGCGAATGAATGAAATAGCTGAAAAAGGATTGGCTGCCCACTGGAAATATAAGGAAGACTCAAATGATGAAAGCCGCTTCGATAAGTGGTTTAGCCAGATACGTGAAGTGATCAGTAGCAATGACGTGGATTCCGTTGATTTTCTTCACGATTTTAAAAGAAGTTTTCTTGCCGAAGAAATTTATATATACACACCAAAAGGCGATGTAAAAATGTTGCCTATTGGTGCTACAGCACTTGATTTTGCTTTTGCAGTGCACACCGAGGTGGGTGTTAAATGTATTGGGGCAAAGGTTAATCACAAACTGGTGCCCATCTCCCATAAATTAAAAAGTGGTGACCAGGTTGAAATCATTACTTCCAATAAACAAAAGCCCTCGGAAGACTGGTTGAATTTTGTGGTTACTGCCAAAGCCAGGAGCCGCATCAAGGATGCTTTAAAAGAAGTGAAACGGGCAATAGCAGACGAAGGAAAATACACGGTTCAACGAAAACTGGAAAGCATGGGAGTGAGTTTTAACTCACACAATATTGAGGAACTGGTTACGTATTATAAACTTTCGGCTCCATTAGAATTATATTACCAGGTAGCCATAAAAGCAAATGAGCTTAAAGAGCTGAAAGAATTTAAAGTTATAGGCGACAAGATAGAGCCCCCAAGGCCTGTAAAACAGTTGGAACCCAAACCGGAGTATCATCCCATGGTTCCAAAAAAAGAGACAGAACTAATCATTTTTGGTGAAAGCAGCGACAAGATCATGTACAACCTGGCCAACTGTTGCAAACCCATTCCGGGTGATGATGTGTTTGGGTTTGTTACAACGGGAAAGGGCCTGACAATTCACCGTACTACCTGTCCAAATGCAGCCAAACTGCTTGCTAACTATAGCCACAGGATTGTAAAAACAAAATGGGCTAAAAACAAAGAAATTTCCTTCCTTACAGGTCTTAAAATTTTTGGTATGGACGATGTTGGTATCGTCAATAAAATCACCCATGTTATTAGTGGTGAGTTGCGAATTAATATATCCGCAATAACCATAGAAAGTAAAGAAGGTGTGTTCGAAGGCGCTATTAAACTGTTTGTACATGATAAGGAGGAATTGGATGAATTGGTGAGAAGACTAAAAAATTTACAAGGCATTCAATCGGTGGAACGGTTTGAGACAGATATATGATTTTTACCGGAACTCCGAAGAATTTACTTATCTACCATTTTTAACCGTCGATATCGTTTTCAGTATAAAAAACTCTTCATGTTGAAAAACTGTTGAGAGCTTTTTGTAAAGCCAATAAGCCGGTATCGTCTGAAGTGAAGCAGTTCCTAGGGGAGGATTTAGGTGGCTTTCGTTACATTTGCCGCTCAATAAAAAAATATGGTTGATGTTATTTTGGGTTTGCAGTGGGGAGACGAGGGGAAAGGAAAAATCGTAGATTATTTCGCTTCTAATTATGATGTGATTGCACGTTTCCAGGGCGGACCTAACGCGGGACACACACTGTATGTTGGTCCCGAAAACAAGAAATTAGTTCTTCATCAAATTCCGTCGGGTGTTTTTCATCAGGGCACGGTAAATTTAATTGGGAACGGGGTTGTTCTGGACCCGGTTACTTTAAAAAGAGAGTCAGATGCAGTAGCAGCGTTTGGAGTGGACCTGAAAAAAAATCTTTTTATTTCTGAAAGGACAAATCTTATTGTTCCTACTCACAGGGCCCTGGATAAAGCTGCAGAAATGGCAAAGGGACATGATAAAATCGGTTCCACCTTAAAAGGTATTGGTCCTGCTTATATGGATAAAACCGGAAGAAATGCATTGCGTGTTGGCGACCTTCTTCAAAAAAACTTTACCACATCCTATATCAAATTGCGCTTAAAACATCAAAAACTCCTGGATAATTATAATTTCAACGAAGATATTTCCGCTTGGGAAGAAGAATTTTTTGATGCTATTGAGTTTTTGAAAACGTTAAACATTGTCAACGGCGAATATTTCATTAATGAGAGAATCAGTAAAGGTCAAAAGGTTTTAGCAGAAGGTGCACAGGGCAGTATGTTAGATATTGATTTTGGAACTTTTCCTTTTGTTACATCAAGTAATACCATTTCGGCAGCGGTTTGTAATGGTTTAGGAGTAGCACCACAGAAAATCAGGGAAGTTATTGGTGTTTCCAAAGCCTATTGTACAAGAGTTGGTGGTGGGCCGTTTCCAACAGAATTAGAAAATGAAACAGGGGAGAAATTAAGAAAAGTGGGCAATGAGTTCGGCGCTACTACTGGTCGCCCGCGTCGTTGCGGATGGATGGATTTAGTAGCCCTGCAGTATGCCTGTATGTTAAATGGAGTTACCCAGGTAGTAATGACCAAAGCTGATGTATTAGATGCTTTTGATGAACTGAGCATTTGCACAGCTTATAAAATAAATGGCAAACGCACATCCGAAATTCCATTCCAGATGAACAACGCTAAGATTGAGCCGCAGTATGAAAATTTTACTGGGTGGATGATGGAATCGTCACAGATAAAAGATGAAAAAAATCTGCCTGACGCTATGAAATCATATATTGACTTTATTAATAAAAATTTGACTGCAAGCGTGAAGTACATCTCAAATGGGCCGGGTCGGGAGCAAATCATTAAAATTCAATAGGAAAAATTGGCCTTAAAAATATTTTTTTTAAAATTTGGCGAATTAAAATCTTCGAACAAATTTTACAGCGTTAATCCAAAATCAAATGGCAGTACTAACAGTGGAGGAATTGACCTCTGAAAAATCGGTTACCGAAATAATTGCACAGGCAAAAAAAGCTTCCAAACCTAAAAAGGTGGAGGAAGATGAGGACGAGGACCTGGCCGAAGAAGTGACTCCTAAAAAGTCTTCAAAAAAATCAACGGGTGCAGATGAAGATGATGAGGATGATGTTGACGTAGCTGATGACGATTGGGACAAACAGGAAGAGGAGGAGGAATGGGATCCTGATTTCGAAGAGTTTGATATTCCAAAATCAAAAAAAGCCGGCAAAAAAGGAAAAGAAGAGGAGGACGATTTTAAGTTGGAAGAAGATGAGGAATTCAAAGACATGGACCTTTTTAACGACAGTGGCTTCGATGACGAAGAAGAAGAGTATTAATTGATCACCTTCAATACCATAAACCCTGATTAACTGCACATATCGATTAAATGATGTTGCAGAGTTTAAAAAGAAGATGTTGAACTGGGCTAACCGGTTCAACATTTTTTGTTTTTTGGATAACCAGGATTATTCTATTCAACCCCAGCGATATGAGTGTTTATTAGCGGCTGGTGTTACCCGTTATATTTCAAGTGCCAACATCAGAGATTTAGACAAGTTTCTTGCTGAAAGCAAAGGTTGGAGTTTCGGTCACTTATCGTATGAATTAAAAAATTCAATTCATCATATTTATTCCAACAAGGAAGATCATGTCGGCTTCCCGCTTTATTATTTTTTTATTCCTCAATTTCTGTTACAGATCAAAGGCGAAGCATTAACTATTGAAGGAAGGGATTGCGAAAAACTCTACGATGAAATAGTTGGCCAGGAAACGGAATCACGTTACTCATCACCAATTGCTATTCGACAACGATTAACTAAGGAACAATACATTCAAAAGATTCAAAACCTGCAGCAACACATTGTTCGTGGCGATTGTTATGAAATTAATTTTTGCCAGGAGTTTTTTGCTGAAAATGCCAACATCGATCCCATTGAAACTTTTCAAAACCTGGTTGCTGTTTCGCCCAATCCCTTCTCGGCTTTATATAAATTGAACAGTAGTTACCTCATTTGCGCAAGCCCTGAGCGTTTTATATCCAAAAAAGGCAACAGCATATTTTCTCAACCTATGAAAGGAACTATAAAAAGAAATCCGGGCAATAAAAAAGAGGATAATAAACTGAAGGAAGAACTTTTACAGAGTCCAAAGGAAAGATCAGAAAACGTAATGGTTGTTGATATTGTTCGTAATGATCTTACAAAGGTTTGCACTGATGGCTCTATAAAGGTTGATGAATTGTTTGGGGTTTATAGCTATCCCCAGGTCCATCAAATGATTTCAACGATTAGCGGTGAATTAAAAGCCGGGGTAAAATTTTCAGAAATAATCGAGGCCACTTTTCCAATGGGTTCTATGACAGGCGCACCAAAGCACCGGGTAATGGAGTTGATAGATGAATATGAAGATTCGGCCCGGGGAATTTTTTCCGGTTCTGTTGGTTATATATCTCCGGACAGCGATTTTGATTTTAATGTTGTGATCAGAAGCATCATGTACAATGCTTCAAAAAAATATTTATCGTACCAGTTAGGATCCGGCATCACTTTTTACAGCGATCCTGAAAAAGAGTGGGACGAATGCCTGCTGAAGGGTGAAGCCATAAAAAAAGTGCTGACCAGGTAGCCAGCACTTTTTTTAGAGTATTTCGATTTTATCGAACTGTACTTAATAGTATTTGAATGGACTGGTCTAAGATCTGTTGTTTGTTTGCGTGAAAAACTAACATCTTGTCAATTGGTAAACGAAGAGTATAACTTCCATTAGCTGATAGTTGCTTATCAAAATCAGGGTTTGATTTTGTAAAATCAACAATACTCATTTGAATATTTTGGACGATGGCAGTAGAGTTGTATTTACCACTAATATTCAATACGGCTGTATTAGGATCAGCCACCTGGTTATTACTGGCAAATGAAAGTGCTTCTGTTTCTTTTTTTGTTAATGTAGTCAGCCCACCATCGCCTTCCATTATATAATGTGTGGCAATGAATTTCTTAACATGGTTTCTTGATTCCGCCGGAAGATAATATTGCAAATCCCAGAAGTTGGCACTTTTACTTTTACGCATTGCAGAATTTACAACGCCAGGTCCGCAATTGTAAGCGGCGATTACAAGAAGCCAGTCGCTATACGTTTTGTACAAATCATTAAGATATCTTGCCGCGGCGTGGGTACTCTTATTAAAGTCTCTTCTCTCATCCACTTTACGATTGACTTTCAAACCAAGGTCGCGGGCTGTTTCACCCATAAACTGCCATGGTCCTGCAGCGCCTACACGTGAAGTAGCGGAAGCTCTGAGGTCTGATTCGACAACAGCTAAATATTTTAATTCAACAGGGAGATTTTTGCCGGAAAAGATCTTATCAATTCTGTCAAAAAAAGGTTTTGCCCAACCCTTCATCCGGGTGAGCCGGTCAGCTTCATCTTCAATATAATCCTGCACGAAACTAACTGCCTTTGGATTTAATTTAAACGAGCTTGAATTTTGAGAAGATTCTGAGTCAAACAGGTCTTTGAATGCATCCTTAGGGTCAGATGTTTGTTTGTCTTTAATCGAAGAATCATTATACAACTGGTTATAGTTACCGCCTACCTGAGGGACACCGGAAAAACCTTCTAACAGGATACAGAAGAGGCTGGTAGCTAACAATAAAAGTTTGTTCATCACGAAACTTTTTAAGGGTAAAGCCAAAAATCACACGGGGATCTAACTCTGTTTTATTGTTGCATCAACTGATGCGAAAAGCGTAGCAAAGATACCTCATTGCGACTAGACGAGAGGACTTGTAATCCAAAAGGAAGGTTAGAGGAATGTTTAAATAGTGGTAAAGAAATAGCCGGAACACCGGTGAGGTTGGCAAAAACTGTAAAAATATCGATCATATACATCGCTAAAGGATCTTTGTTTTTCTCACCAAGCTTGTAAGCAACAGAGGGAGAATTGGGTGCAACAATGAAATCAAAATCTTTGAAAATAAATTCGGTCTGTTGTCTTAATTGTTGTCGGGCCTGCTGTGCTTTTGTAAAATATGCATCGTAATAACCAGTACTTAGGACAAACGTCCCTAGCATAATTCGGCGCTTTACCTCCTTACCAAAACCCTCTGTGCGGTTATTTTGATAAAAACTGTAGAGGTTGTCTGAAGTTTTTTGTGATCTAAAACCAAATCTGGCACCATCGTATCTCGCCAGGTTAGAAGAAGCCTCCGCAGTGGTTAGTATATAATAGGTGGGAACTATAAATTCGGTGAGAGAAAACGGAACAGGCTTTACCTGGTGACCTTTTTCGGCTAATTTTTTTAAATACTCTTGTATTTGGTCACAGATTTCAGGATCAATTGAAGCGTGTTCTATCCATTCCGGAAAATAAGCAATGCGAAATTTTTTTTCTGTCGTGAATTCGATTGTGTCCAGTTTAGATTGCAAGGCGGTACTGTCAAATGCGTCGGGACCCGAGATTACCTCAATGATTATTGCAACATCTTCAACAGAATGTGTCAATACACCAATTTGATCAAACGAAGATCCATAAGCCATCAAACCATAACGGGATACACGACCATAAGCAGGTTTGTATCCAACCACACCACAAAAATCCGCCGGTAATCGAACAGAACCACCCGTATCGCTTCCGAGTGCAGACATACAAAGTCCTGCTTTTACCGCTGCAGCACTTCCACCTGACGAACCTCCGGCGACGCGGGTATTATCATTCGGATTTAAAACCGGGCCGAAGGCTGAATTTTCATTTGATGAACCCATCCCAAATTCGTCGCAGTTCAGACTGCCTATGATGATAGCACCTTCCTTTATCAATCTTTCTACCGCAGTAGCAGAATAAAGAGAAGTATAGTTTTGAAGAATTTTGGAAGAAGCGGAAGCCTTGTGTCCTTTAAAACAAATATTATCCTTGATGCCAATAACAACTCCATGAAGCTTACCCGCGACTGGTTTCGAATCCAATTCAGATGCCCTTAATAAAGCTTCATCAGCAAAAACTTCTAAATAGCAGTTAAGATGCTTGTTTTGTTCAATGGCAGTAAGATAGTGTTGCACTGTTTGTACACACGTAATCTTGCCATTTTTTAAGTGGGCATGATATTGTTGAATAGATGAAAAAGACAAATCCTTGGTGGTGGCCGAAAAGTGAATAAATTAAGACGCAGAAGTAGTTGATTTCTGATCTTTTTCGCTAACCCCATCTTCAATTTCCCTGCGAACACTATTCTTGGCATCATTGAATTCACGCATACCACGTCCCAGTCCACGCATTAATTCAGGAATTTTTCTTCCACCGAATAACAACAGAACAATGATCAGAATGATCAGAATTTCATTAAAACCTAATGGACCCATAAAATGGATTTAATAAATAATTGAATAGGAAACAAAGGTATAGGAAATAGAGAATGGCTGTTATGGTTAACAAAGTTTTATTTCGGTAAGCGGGTTGAAAGGTTCAAGAGGTTCAAGAGGTTCAAAAGGTTTCCCAGATCTTATTTGCCTGGGAATCTTGAACGTTAACTTCCTGACTATAAAAAAAACAAAAAGCGTCCCAAGATGTGGGACGCTTTATAAAAAGTTTAGTGGTATCAGGCTGTTTCGAGAGCTCTTTTCTTTTCCTGGATCCTTGCACTCTTACCGCTGCGCTCACGTTGATAGTACAACTTCGCACGACGTACGCGACCAGATTTGTTCAGTACAATTGAATCAATATTAGGAGAGAAAAAAGGGAATAATCTTTCAACTCCCACACCATCAGATATCTTACGTACTGTAAAACTAGCTGTGGCTCCTTCTCCCTGAGTTTTGAGTACATCCCCGCGGAAAGACTGGATTCTTTCCTTGTTACCTTCAATAATCTTGTAGTTTACTGTAATATTATCACCGGCTTTAAACTTAGGGAAGTTTTTTTTGCCGGTTAATTGTTCGTGTACATAGGCAACAGCAGCGTTCATAACTCAAAATTTAAGGACCGCAAAGGTAAGGCCGCACAGCAGAAAATCCAAAAAGAAAAATCCCAAACTCCATTCTACTGGGGATTTGGGATTCAATATTTGAAAGCTTTAACTTTTATCTCGCCACGTTTACTGCTCTTTTTTCACGTATAACAGTAACCTTTATCTGGCCAGGATAAGTCATTTCGGTTTGAATCTTCTGAGCAATCTCAAACGAAAGCTTTTCACTTTCCTGGTCAGTTACTTTATCTGCTTCCACAATCACTCTTAATTCTCTTCCAGCCTGTATAGCGTATGCTTTTTCAACACCATTGTAAGCCTGTGCAAGGGTTTCCAGTTCCTTAATGCGTTGCAGGTACTGTTGCATGATCTCTCTCCTGGCGCCTGGTCGTGCACCACTGATAGCATCACATGCCTGTACAATCGGGGAAATTACATATTGCATTTCCATTTCATCGTGGTGAGCACCAATGGCATTAACAATGGCCGGGTTCTCACCGTATTTTTCGGCGAGTTTGGCTCCAAGCAAGGCATGGCTCAACTCAGTTTCTTCATCCGGTACCTTCCCGATATCATGAAGCAACCCTGCCCGTTTAGCCAGTTTTGGGTTCAAGCCCAGTTCGGACGCCATAACACCGCACAAATTGGCAACCTCGCGGCTATGCATTAAGAGATTCTGTCCATAAGAAGAACGGAACCTCATTTTACCAACTATTCTTACTAATTCTTTGTGCAAACCATGAATTCCCAGTTCAATCACAGTTCTCTCACCAATTTCCATAACCTGTTCTTCCAGTTGTCGTTTGGTTTTATCAACCACCTCTTCAATTCGTGCAGGATGGATGCGACCATCGGCAACCAGTCTTTGCAAACTTAAGCGGGCAATTTCACGACGAAGCGGGTCAAAGCAGGAAAGAACGATTGCTTCAGGAGTGTCGTCTACAATTAAATCAACACCGGTTGCTGCTTCAATAGCACGTATATTTCTTCCTTCACGGCCGATAATCTGCCCCTTGATCTCATCACTTTCCAGGTTAAAGACAGTAATCGCATTTTCAATGGCCTGCTCCGCGGCATTACGTTGTATACTTTGGATAATGATTTTCCTTGCTTCTTTATTCGCCTTTTGTTTAGCCTCGTCAATAATCTCCTGCTGTAACCCCAGGGCTCGTGAATGCGCTTCCTGTTTTAAGCCTTCCACCAGTTGTGCTTTGGCTTCTTCTGCAGTTAACCCGGAAATTTTTTCTAGCCTGCGGGTATGCTCCTCCTGGTGTTTCTCTAATTCCGCCTGCTTCAGATTTACTACTTCTATCTGGCGGTTGAGGTTTTGTTTGATCGCATCATTTTCTTTTACCTGTCTTTCCAGTTGCTCGGTTTTTTGATTAAGTGTATGCTCTTTTTGCTTGATGCGGTTCTCGCCTTCGCCCACTTTACGGTTTCTTTCTAAAACTTCTCTTTCATGTTCTGCTTTTAACTGAACAAAACGCTCCTTCGCTTCCAATTCCTTTTCTTTCCGGATATTTTCTGCTCTTAATTCTGCTTCTTTGATGAGAGTTTGTGCCTGGAGTTCTGCGTCCTCTATTCGTTTGCGGGTATCTTTAGCAAAAATGAGCTTACCCGCTATAATGCCAACCACAAGGGCTGCTATAGCTGCAATGATCGTAATTATGTAGGGATCCATTCTTCAAATTTTTAGGATTTAGGTAGATGATAAAACTGTAATTGCCTGTCATTGAATCAATAGGTAGTGGGCGAAGATACAAAAGACGAGCTATTTTAATAAAGGTGTAACGTTAATCTGATAGGCGGAAACTGTTTTCTAAACCAATTTGACTAAAATTGCATTCTAAATTTTCGGGTATGTATAAATTCTTTTTGTTATTGCTTCTGCCTGCGTTGTCAATTGCACAATCGCCCAAAGAGTTTGAGCTTAAAGGTCAATTGAACTTGGCAAAACCTGTTGACTGGGTTTACCTGCGTTATGTTTCAGGTGAGGAAAATGTTATGGATAGCGTGCAGCCAAAGAATGGCGAGTTTAAATTTAAAGGAAAAATAGCTGAACCGGTGGTGGCTACTCTTATCACAAAATTTACAAAACAGGGTGAAGAAAAACCTGCGAGACAAGGTATTCCGTTCTTTTTAGAACCTTCTAAAATGGAATTCTCCGCTAAGGATTCATTAAAAAATAATTCCGTTACAGGTTCCATGGGCAACGCAGACTTTACAGCAATTATGAAACAACTGCAGGCCTATAATAGCAAGTTCGAAGTTTTGTATGAAGCATATGATAGTCTTCAAAAAGCCGGAGATAAGGAAGGACAAAAGAAAACAGAAAAGGATATTAATAGACTCACTGAGCAAATGAATGAGTCAGTTTATGCCTCATTTATTAAAAATCATCCAAAGTCAAATGTGGCATTGTATGCTGTGAAACAATATGCAGGTTATGATATTGATCCTGCCAAAGTAGAGCCATTATTCAATTCACTACCTGCTTCTACAAAAGCATGGCCGTCTGCTGTAGCACTGCATGAAAGAATTCAGATAGCAAAGAAAACAGCCATTGGAAATTATGCAATGAATTTCACTCAAAATGATACGTTGGGAAAGCCGGTTTCTCTTTCATCCTTTAAGGGTAAATATGTGTTGATAGATTTTTGGGCAAGTTGGTGTGGACCCTGTCGCAAGGAAAATCCAAACGTAGTTAAGGTATTCAATAAATTCAAGGACAAAAATTTTACGGTTCTGAGTGTTTCGCTGGATCGGCCGGATGCGAAGGATAAATGGCTGGCAGCTATTCACAAGGATGAGCTAACGTGGACGCACGTAAGTGATCTTAAATATTGGGATAATGAAGTGGCCAAGCAATATGGTATTCGTGCAATTCCTCAAAACCTGTTAATAGATCCACAAGGGAAAATCATTGCGAAAAATTTAAGAGGCGAAGATTTAGATGCTAAGCTGGCGGAAATAATTGGGAAATCTCAAAAAGCAATCTAATTAATCTTTCAATAAAATTAGATCCCGCTCAGTGCGGGATTTTTCATTAGTAAAAGAATTGCATTGTCTTTAAAATGACAAAGACGGTTATTGAAAAACACCCTTTCGATGCTTTTATTCCGGTGAACATCAAGTGCCTGGTCGTTGGAAGTTTTCCCGGTAAGGAACAAACGCAATTTGAGATGGATGAAACGCATTGGTTTTACGGTGCCGCCCGGAATCAATTATGGAAGATACTGGAGGTCGTGTATAAACGAAAGTTAACCAACCGGGTGGAGAAACAGCAATTATTTGAAGAGGCAGGAATCGGAATAACCGATGTAATCAAATCATGCATCAGAAAAGAAGGAACAAACCTTGATGAAAATTTAGATATCCGGGAATACAATAAAGAAGTAATTGAGAAAATCCTGAAACAACATCAACCCAAAGTTTTATTTACCAGCCGGTTTGTAGAGAAAGAATTCAAAAAGCTATTTCCTGGTTATGAGAATACAGATATTCTTCCATCGCCTTCACCCAGGTATTTCAAATTGAAAATTGAGGATAAGGCGAGGATTTATAAAAAGAAGCTACCTAAGTTGAGAGAAATGTTGTGAATGATGAAAGGAACTGAACAGATTCCAAATTATGTATGAGTCAGCCACAAGAAAAATTGTCAGGAGAACTATAAAAATTTTGTTTCGAAGTTTTGTCCCGATAACACCGCCTAAAGAAGAAAAGGTTCCAAGAAATAAAATCACAAAAAGAGCAAAATGTAAATGTGCTATTACAAAATAGGTGTCGTGAAAGTGAATATCCACTGTTGAATTGCTGAACCAAACATCAGTTCTCCACCAAGTTAAAAGCAAAATAAGGACTGAAGCTGAAAGAAAAATAAGTGCAGTTTTCATCAACCCTCCAAAACGCCATCAATCATTTTTTCCAGGGTTTGAAGCCGGCCACTAACATTATCCAGGTTCACCTGGTTGGAAATAGCAGCATTTTGTTCCGTTGCAAACCAAACCAATACCATGGCAATGTAGTCCTGCATATCCTTGCCGGCAAAATGCGTTTTAAATTCCAACATCTTGTCGTTAATGGTCTTTACGGTTTTACGAACCACTTCTTCGTCCTGAGGGTTAATACGAACGCGGTAGGTCCTGTCGCCAATTACAAGATTAAGTGGGATCAGGTTATTATTATCAGACATAGTTTGTGAGCGGGGGGTTGTTAGTTGTGAGGTGGGAGCATACTTAACTCACCACTCACCGTTTTATTGACTTAAAAAAGAAATGCACTTATCAATTTCCCGAACATACTGGTTGATCTTTTTTTCAAACTCCTTTCTGTCTCTGCCATTCATTTCGCCGGAGGCCAGTTTCAAAATGCCGATCTGTTGGTGTAGTTCATCCACGCTGTTTTGTATTACATGTTCCTTGTTTTTGGATAGCTGCAATTCATCTTTCAGGCGTTCATTTTCTTTTTGTAAACGACTGTACTGTTTCAGCAATTGCTGCAATTTTTCATTAAGGGTTGTGAACTGTTGATCTACGGTCATTATTTTCTGATTTCTGCGTTTAGTTCTTTCTCTAAGGTAATCATGATCCTGTTCATCCACGAATCAATTTCCTTGTCGGTCAATGTTTTTTCCTCGTCAACGAAAGTGAGGTTTATTGCCAGTGACTTTTTATCCCTGCCCAACTTTTCACTTTCAAACACATCAAACAGTTTTACATCTTTAAGTTTGTTCAATTTCAATTGATCGATTCGTTCACTGATCTCTTTATATTTCATGGATTTGGGTACCACCATCGCCAGGTCTCTTTCCACTAAAGGAAATTTGGAAATTTCTTTAAACTGAACCTGCGTGCCTATGTGTTTCAGCACCCTGTCCCAATGAAGATCCGCAAAAAAAACAGGTTGCTTAATATCAAATTTAGAGGCTAATCCGGTATTTACTCTTCCCAGTTCCAAAATCTTTTCCCCATTTAATTGAATGGATAAACCGGTTTGTAATTCATTGGTGTTAATGGTTTCAAAACCATCATAACCCAGGCCCAGGTTAGAAAGGATGGCCTGCATGACACCTTTGATGTAATAGATATCGGAAAGTCTGGATTTTTCTTTCCAATTGTTGTCGTTCACCTGCCCGGTGAGGTACAGGCACAGGTGATTTGATTCATTGTACTGGCCCACCGTGTTGGTTGCATAAGTCTTCCCAAACTCAAAAAACTTCAGGTTATTATTCTTGCGATTGATATTAAATGTAATTACTTCAAGTGCCGTGTGCAACATTGAGGGACGCATGATATTCAACTCATTGCTTAGGTTATTGAGGAGCCTTACAGCCGTTTTTAATTCTGCGTCCGTAAAATAGCCAGAGTTGGTTATGGAGTTGGTCAATATTTCCGTGAAACCAAGTCCGGTAAGGACATTGGAGATTTTTTCCTTCAATATTTCAGCCTTATAGTTTTCTTCAATAGATGGAGAAATACTGATGGTAGTAGGAATGTCAATACTGTCTAAACCATCGATGCGTAAAATTTCTTCAACAATATCAGCTGGTAAAGAAATGTCAGGCTTGTGATAAGGAACTTCCACTGTAACCGCATCCACACCTTCCCTGGTTACCGTAAAGGCAAGTGATTCCAGGATCTTTTTCACGGTATCAGGGTGGTAATTCTTGCCACTCAGTTTTTTGAGATAATGATATTTAAGAGAAACTTCTCTCTTCGATTCCGGATCAGGATAAACATCTATCACGTCGGAGGCAATTGTTCCGCCGGCAATTTCTTTAATTAAAACAGCGGCTCTTTTCGCAATATTTACGGTGTTGGAAATATCAATTCCTTTTTCGAAGCGGGTAGCTGCATCTGTTCTTAAACCATGACGGAATGAAGTTTTGCGGATAAACACCGGATCAAAGTATGCGCTCTCTAAAAAAATATTGGCTGTTTTTTCTGTAACGCCACTATGCAATCCGCCAAATACCCCCGCAATACACATAGGTTCTTTGCTATCGCAGATCATCAGGTCTTCACCACTAAGTTTTCTTTCCTTTTCGTCGAGGGTTTGGAACGGAGTTCCCTCAGGCAATGTTTTTACTACAACAGTATGGTTGTTGATTTGGTCATAGTCAAATGCATGTAAAGGTTGACCTGTTTCATGTTGAATAAAGTTGGTGATGTCAACAATATTATTGATGGGGCGAAGACCAATAGATTTCAATCTTTCCTGCAGCCATTTTGGTGATTCCTGCACTTTCACATTGGCGATGCAAACACCCGAGTAGCGTTTGCAGGCCTCTTTAGTTTCAATAGAAACTGAAATGGGTAAGCGAGCGTTATCCATCTTGAAACCCGTTTGAGGAATTACAGGCTTCAGGTCTTTTTTATCGTGGTGTGTCAGGTAAGCACATACATCTCTTGCCACTCCCCAATGGCTCATCGCATCCATGCGGTTGGGTGTCAAACCAATTTCAAAAATCACATCGCTATACGGGTTGAAATATTCATGTGCCCGCATGCCCACCTTTACTTCATTTGGTAAAACCAGGATGCCCTCGTGAGAACTTCCCAATCCAATTTCATCTTCAGCGCAAATCATTCCATAACTTTCTACTCCACGGATCTTTGCCACCTTCATAGTCAATGGTTCGCCTGTAGTCGGATGAATCGTAGTTCCAACTGGCGCCACAATGACTTTTTGCCCGGCCGCCACATTCGGTGCTCCACAAACAATTGATATGGGATCGCCGTTGCCAATATTAACTTTGGTAAGCTTTAATTTATCAGCTCCCGGATGTTTGTCAGCCTCCAATACTTCACCTATGACCAGTCCTTTTAATCCACCTTTCACTTCTTCATAGGTCTCCATTTTTTCCACCTCTAATCCAATTGATGTAAGGATTTTAGAAAGTCGTTCGGGTTCGATTGTAACAGGTAAATATTCACTTAACCAATTGTAGGAAATCGTCATTGGATCAAAACTTTTGTAAGTGAGCAAAGATAGCGAAGCAGTAATAATGGAGAATTGAAATGGGGAATGCATCTTTGAGAATGCTCTGCAAATATGGAATGAATTACAAGTGGCTACCAGGAGATACGCTACAAACGATGATCATACAGGAATCTTTTCTGGCAGCCCAATAGACCAACGAAACCAGGATTGATTCTGAGTTCAGAAGCCTGAAACTCTAAAACGGGAATAATTATCCTTCCAAATGAATTGTAAATATGATCATCCTTGATTTGATGCCATCAATTACCCTGGAATAACTCAAAACCGGATTGCGGTCGTGAAGATTATTTAAACCACTGCTGAATTTAATTTCAGGAGAGACTGTTACACTCTTGCGGTAAAAACTAAACCCAATTCCACCTTCAATTCCATAGCTGAATTTACCGATCTTAACCTGGTCGTCTGCTTTTCTTTTTTTGGCATTTGACGCAAGGTCAATATCTGCTTTAACACCACCAAGCATATATACACGGAAGTTTCCAATACGATCAGATTTGAATTTTAAGTCCAGGGGAAAAGTGGTGATAATTGACTCAACACTTTTTTTCACCTCATGTCCCTGGTCAAAATCCCCAGGGTATTCCGGGTTAAGCTTATATAAAATCGGGCGATCTGTAAATATCAAACCAGGGTTGAAACGGAGCTCAAACCGGTGTGATAGATTTAAAGCGGCTACAAGCCGTAAAGATATTCCTGCAGTATTAAGAGGTTCTGCAACCAGGATCGTATCCTGTTGCAGAAATGTAGGATCATGCTCGATATGAAAATTAGAATAAACTCCCGATAGCGAGAGTCCAAAATAGTAGGGTTTACTATCCTGGTCTTCCCGGTAGATTTCTTTTTGAGCGAAAGAGTATTTTGAAAGCATGATCAGCAAGCACAGTGCTAAGAAACAGTTCCTGGTTCTTTGGGCTTTCGTCCACTGTAAATACAACATATTCCTAAGCTTAGTGGTTTCCATCTGGTGTCGGAATATCCGGTTTGTTTTAAAATAGTTTCAAACTGCTGACGGTCAGGAAAGGCTTTCGCCGATTCATTCAAATATTTATATGCCTGTTTGTTTTGTTTAAACCATTTTGCCATTTGTGGGGCTACCACACCCATATATAAATTATACAGGGCTTTTATACCGGGAATGACAGGTTTACTAAATTCGAGCACAACTAATTGCGCTCCAGGCTTCAATACTCTTAAGATCTCCTTCAGGCCTTTTTCCAGGTTTTCAAAATTGCGCACACCAAAGGCCACCGTCACGCCATCAAACGAATTTTCTGGAAAATTTATTGTCTCGCCGTCGCCGCCCAGTAAGTCAATTTTCGTTCCAACCTGTTCTTTTTCAACCTTTTTTCTTCCAATCTCCAACATTTTTTCCGAAATATCTATGCCTACAATCCTTTCAGGTCGGATAATTTTTGCGGCCATAATGGCCATGTCGCCGGTACCGGTTGCAACATCCAAAATTGTCTTTGGCCGATCCATTTTAAGGATATGGATGGCTTTTCGACGCCAACTGATATCCGTCCCTGCGCTTAAAAACCGGTTCATGAAATCATAACGTGGAGCAATGCGATCAAACATTTCACTGACCTGCTCTTTTTTGGAACCTTCTGCCGAAAATGGCTTGATGCTATCATGTTCAAATTGCGTCATGGTTTGCAAAGGTAACCGTAGTGGATTTGTAGTAATATGATTTGCGACAATTACATCCATTTATCTGCTTATGAGCCAATGAATTGATTTTGCTAAGCCTTGTTTTGATGATCGAAGCAGAGAAAATCATTGAGGTGTTTTAGTTAATTTCCACGGATAGAGCCAGCTAATTGATTGTTGATTTTTATAATGTACTACCTATTTAGGTAGTTGAGATGTTATTGATAATTATCCTTTGTATCTCATGAGAGTGTGGCCGTTCATATAATTTAATCGCATTCCTCTTGTAGTTAGGGCTGGAGAAACAGCTATTGTAAAATCTGCAATCGAAAAATTCCCTACTTTATTAACTGCGAAAGGTCCACACGGACTATCACTTCTACATCATGCAACGAAAGGAGGTGAAGTGAGCAGGGAGCTCCTGGATTACTTCAAGTCAAAAGGATTATCTGCAATGCAATACAATATCAAATAACTTATTCCTTATCGCTAAAAAGTTGTTGCCTGAATTTTTGGTATAAGAAAGAAACGACCAACAACAAAACACCCAACACCAGATAAGCTATTACTTTTTGCACGGTGGTAAACGTTAAGCTATCCAGTGCAAGCAATTTTCCAAGGGTAACGCCAATAAGAATTATTCCTGCCATCCTGGCTCTCACCGATCGCATTCTAAATCCCCAGGCAAAAACAATTACTGCTGTTAACAACCATAAGAATGTAACAGTGAAACCGTCCCAGTTAAATGCAATGAACATTACAAATAAAGTCAGGGCAAGGGAGGCAAGTAACCTCGTGGTGTATAACTCTTCTTTCCAATAATGATAGCAGAAAATACTTTGGAGTGCTACAATGCCCGAAACAATCAGTGTTATAATAGCCAGGTCACTATTGGCTGCTTTATCTGAAACTCCGAATTGAAATAATACCGCGATGTACAATGCCACATTGTTAATTATTAGCTGGTAGGCATCATTAATATGCAAGGATTTTTTCTGGATCAGTTTGTAAGAAGTGACGGCGAATAAAAAAACGAGGAAGAAAAAAATCATGAATGCCGTAGTAACGAACTTGAACCCGGGATTAGGGTGCGTGGCAGCCCATCCTATAAATAAAATCCAGGTAATTGTTTGTGCAACAATACCCACCGTTTTCCAAAGTTTTTTCACTGACAAATAGACCACGCCAAGGTTGATCAGGGAGATATACAAAAAGAAAAGATCCGCACGATCAGCATTCTTACTAATGAGGAAGGGAATCCCGTAGGCACCTACCAACCCAAGTAATGCAATTTCCTGTCTTCCATACCGGATGGCCTCATACACGGTATACACAGTGAGTACAACCATTATGGCAAATGCCATTGCAAAAGAAAACATGTTGTAATAAACATGAGCCGCATAGCTGGTAAAATACAACGAAGCCATGCCTCCGCTAAAAAGTAAAGCACTAAACAGGGTATATTTTTTTCTTAATTGTAGCGATAAAACGTATAAAATCAGCCCTGCTAAATAGGCAAGTATAATACGCATTCCTTCTGAAATAAGATTGCGATCAATGGCATATTTTACTCCAATTGATAGTCCAATAACCAGGACGATGATACCAATGAAATTGATCAGGCGTAACCCGATGAAATTTTCCAGGGAAAATTTTTGTGATGAATAAGTTTTTATTTGTCTCCCTGTAATGTGAGGTTCTGCATTCGTGAGTTGCGCAATTCTGTGTTGTAGCTGCAGAATTTTTTCCCTTTGTAACTGTAGTTCTCTACCTAGTTGCTCTAACTCTTGTTGCAATTGTTGAATTTCATCTTCCTTCATCCTTACCAAAATAGGCAAAAAAGCAAAGAGTTCTTTAACATTAGTGAAAATCAAAACAGATGGGTTTTGATTATCTTGGTGAAACAAAATTTCCCATTGAAAAAACTACTGCTTCTTTTATCCTTTATCCTTTGCATTTTCCATTATGCATTGGCACAGGACTCCTGTAATCTTCGAATCAGTTTACTTACTTGTGCACCGGGGGAGGAACTTTATTCAACCTTCGGTCATACAGCACTGAGAGTGCAGGATGCAGCAAGTGGAACAGATTATATTTTTAATTATGGGACATTTGAATTCGGACCGGATTTTTATACAAAATTTATCAGGGGAAAACTACTCTACTTTTTATCGGTGGAGGAATTCAACGATTTTGTTTACGAGTACCAGCTGCAGAGCAGAAGCATTCAGGAACAGGTGATGCAACTGGATTGTGTTGAAAAACAAAAATTATACACAGCCCTTCAGCAAAATGCACAGGAACAAAACCGTTATTACAGGTACGATTTCCTTTTTGACAACTGCACTACAAGAGCTGGTGATATTGTTGTAAAAAACGCCGATTCCCCTGTTATTTTTAAAAATATTCTACCTGAGGATCGGCCTACATTTCGCAATTTGATTCATAGCTACTTAAATGCAGGCCATCAATACTGGAGCAAATTAGGAATTGATGTTTTGCTTGGTGTCAAACTTGACAGGAAAGCAACCAATCGCGAAGCGATGTTCCTTCCGGATTATTTGCTAAAAGGTTTTGACAGCGCAGGTATTGACAATCATTCCCTGGTTACGCCGCATCAAACCATATTAGATATGCCTTCTCCATTAAAGAGGAAGTCTTTTTTGACACCTGGTTTGGTTTTTAGTATGTTGTTGATTGTTGTCATTGCAATCTCGTTTGTTCAACTTAATTGGGCAAGGAAGACAATTGAGATTTTTGATTTTGTTTTCTTTTTTAGTCTTGGTTTAGCAGGTATCGTGCTTCTCTTCATGTGGTTTGGTACAGACCATAAAGTGTGTCAAAATAATTTTAACCTGCTTTGGGCTTTACCGTTTAATGTGATCATGGCATTTTTTGTTCACAGCAAAGAATCATGGGTGAAAAAATACTTTAGCATTGTTTTTTGGTTAAGTCTGGCACTGGTGCTTACCTGGTTCTTTCTTCCTCAACAGATGAACAATGCTTTAATTCCAATAGTGATATTAATTATTTACAGAACCTGGCATCTCTCTAAAATCAAATTCTATGCAACAGAAAGAAATTAGCCATAGGCATAAGAAAATTTTTTATAGGGCAATCGGTGAGGGTCCGGTAGTAGTTTTACTTCACGGTGTTCCATTTGATGGTAGCCTGTGGAGTAACCAATATCAGGCCCTGCCTGGTTTCAAATTGATCATCCCCGACCTTCCCGGTGTTGGCAAGTCTGAAATGATAGAGGATATGAGCATGGAGGGCATGGCAGAATGTATTAAGGAAATGATTGTACATGAAACAGCTTCTCTTTTTTTTAAAACTGGCGAACCGCATTCTGTTATCGTTATCGGCCACAGTATGGGCGGGTATATTACACTGGCACTGGCAGAAATGCACCCTGAATTATTAAATGGTTTTGGACTTTTCCATTCCAGTGCATATGCAGATTCGGAGGAAAGGAAAGAAGGACGAAAAAAAACAATTCAGTTGATTCAGGAAAAGGGAGTTGAGGAATTTGCCAACACTTCGGTTCCAAACCTATTTAGTTCTGTCACAAAACAGCAAAACCCAGGCTTAGTTGATGAAGAAATTGCATATGCACGCAACTTTTCCGCCGAAACCCTCGTTAACTATCAAACTGCTATGATGCAAAGAAAAGACCGAAGAGAGGTTTTAGAAAGGGCCACGGTACCTGTACTCTTTATATTAGGACAATCTGATGCTGTTGTTCCGTTAAAAGACGGGTTGGAGCAAGGTTCTCTGGGGGATTTGAGTTATTTTCATGTTCTTGAAAGCGCTGGCCATGTGGGTATGAAAGAACAGCCAAATGAAACGAATTCTATTTTACTAAACTATCTGAGGAACACATGCCGTTACACCCCTTGAAAACTCTTATACTGACTGCAGTTATCTCACTGGTTACTATTACTGCTTCTGCAAACCATATCACCGGTGGCGTAATGTACTATACGCTGATAGGCCAATCCGGGAATAATTATACATATCGCATTGTTTTAAAATTATACAGGGATTGTAATGCACCGGCGGGTTCGGCCCAACTTGATGATGCCGCACCAATTTCTATTTTTAACAATGCCACATTTGCTTCGGTATGGACAGGAACTGTTGTTAGAAATAACATTGAGATATTGAATCTCGATGCACCAAACCCTTGCATTAATAACCCACCTATTGTTTGTTACCAGGTTGGTTTTTACCAATTTGAGGTAACTCTGCCGGGCACTGCACAAGGTTATACAATTACCTACCAACGTTGCTGCCGCATTGCAGG